>Ga0268276_1002524_pt1 | contig 15481 bp, 11 predicted proteins | sample saktaG_4_FD_190145 | JGI IMG/M metagenome (GOLD analysis project Ga0268276, IMG submission 190145) | Saline water microbial communities from Sakinaw Lake, British Columbia, Canada - sak_2010_1_5_45m | ecosystem: Environmental > Aquatic > Non-marine Saline and Alkaline > Saline ...
TAATAGAATAAAAAAACTGCCCACCTTTTTTATCTTTTTTAAAATAAAAAAAATCGGCAGTTTGGCAGTCATGTCACTAAAAGTGATTTAGACCCAAAGCTTTGCGGCCTATCCTTTCAGATAGTGTACCTTTCTCAACTTTTCCTGAAGTTTTACTTTAATACTTCACCTTCTTGTTAAAAATATTTTATAAATTATTTTCTATATTTTTACTTTTACATACTCTATACGACATAAATATTAAAAATCCTTCTTTTTTTGGAAAATATTTTAAAAAAAATTAATATTGATAGAAAATACATTATAAAATAGGCTTTTTACGGGCTTGATAAATAAAGCCTTTACATTAAAAAAAAATAAAAAAGCTATATTTTATTTAATGGTCCTATTTTTAATAACATCCTTATACCACAATGCACTGTCTTTCAAGATTCTTTCCTGAGTTTTAAAATCAACATATACAGTTCCAAATCTCTTTGAATAACCATATGCCCATTCAAAATTATCCATTAGCGACCACAAATAATATCCTCTTATATCGGCCCCTTGCTGGTTTAATTCGGCGATCTTCATTAAATGACTTTTAATATAATTTATACGTTCAACATCGTTTATCCGTTTTTTTTCAGAAAGGGCATCATCAAAAGCAGCACCATTTTCGGTAATATATATAGGTAATCGGGTGTATTCTTTCCTCAATCTTAGCATAATATCATATAGACCTTCAGGATAGATCTCCCAACCCATAGCAGTTTTCTTCAAATTCCCGTCAACGCTCTGATAGTTTAATTTTGAATCCTGATAAAATTTAACCAGAGCACGAGAATAATAATTTACTCCTAAAAAATCATTTTTGATGGATATTTTTTGTAAATCCCCATCTTTTATAAAATTAAATTCACCCGCTGGTTTAATAAGTACTTTCTTTATGTCCTCAGGATAAGAAGATTTAAAAATTGGATCTAAAAACCATCGATTAGATAACCCATCACCCCTAAAAGATGCTTCTATATCTTCTTTGGAATCAGATACAGGGTAATGCGGCGTTAAATTAAGTACTATTCCAATTCTACTATCTTTGAAACCAAATTCTCTGAAGGCTTCAACTGCAGTTCCATGAGAAATTAAAATGTGGTGAGCTGCAATCAAAGCTTCTCTTGCGTTTTTATGCCCGGGCGCATGAATTCCTAAGTAATATCCTAGAATCGAGGCACAAAATGGTTCATTATGGGTTATCCAAAATTTAACAGAAGCATTAAGCTCCTCAAATACTTTTACCGCATATTCTTGAAACCATTTAACCGAATCTCTATTTAACCATCCTCCCATATTATAAGCCCACATCGGCAAATCCCAGTGAAATAAAGTAACGGTCGGCTCTATATCATTTTTAAGTAGTTCTTCTATTAATTTTTTATAAAACTCCATCCCTTTGGGGTTGTACTTACCATACTCCGGAAATATTCTAGACCAGGAAATTGAAAACCTATATGAATTAACTCCGATTTCTTTTAATATCTTAACATCTTCTTTATACCTATGATAATGGTCACAGGCAACATCACCAGTATGTCCTTCATACACCTTACCGGGAGTTTTACAGAAGGTATCCCATATTGATGGGCTTCTACCGTCTTCTGCAGCAGCTCCTTCTATTTGATAAGATGCAGTCGCCAGGCCGAAAATAAAGTTCTTTTCAAATTTTACCATTTTGCCCTCCAATCAATTTAAAGTATAAGGAAAGTAAATTAGGTAGAACTGGTTAATTTCGCCAATTCTTTAAAATTTTCTCTCAAACTATAATATAATTTCTTATATAGCTGATAATATTGGTTATATCTTTCGGTATTTTGAATCTGAGGAACTATAGTTTTTTTGACTTTAATAATCCTATTCACTGCTTCTGCAAAATTACTATATACACCGACTCCTACTCCGGCAATCAAGGCTGCGCCAAAGGCGGGCCCTTCTTCCACATTCAGTAAATTTATCTCTTCGCCTAATACATCAGCCAATATCTGTTGCCATACACCACTTTTCGCTCCGCCTCCGATAGCTCTTATTTCTTTAATCTTAATTCCTTTATCTTTGATTAACTCCAGAGAATCTTTCAGGGCAAAGGTTACTCCTTCCATGACACTTTTAATAAAATGTCTTTGGTCGTGTTTTCCTGATATTCCAAAATATACTCCGCGCGCGTCAGCATCAGCATGGGGCGTTCTTTCTCCATAGAGATAAGGTAAGAAGATCAATCCTTCACTGCCAGCCTCTATCTCTTCTGCTAATTGATCTAATTTAATATAATCCAGAGAATTATTAAATAACTTTTTTTCTAACCATCCGTAAGACATACCTGCCGATAAGGTTACCCCCATCATATACCAGCTGCTTGGGCAAGCGTGATTAAATAGATGTATCCTCCCTGCTTGATCTGCCTGAGGATTATTGGTCTGGGCCAGGACTACTCCCGAGGAGCCGATGCTAACCATTACCCTTCCCTCTTCTGCTATCCCGCTTCCCACTGCTCCACAAGCATTATCAGCTCCTCCGGCAATTACCGGAGTTCTAAATTTTAATCCTGTTTGTTCGGCTATATTTTTAGTTATTCTGCCAGCTAAATCAAATGAATTAAGTACCGGAGGAAGTAAATCCGGGTCAATCTCCAGTTTTTTTAGTAAGCCAGCAGACCATCTCTTCTTTATTACATCAAATAGTAGTGTGCCGGCAGCATCAGAGACTTCGGTAAACAGCTCGCTGGTGAGCCTGTAGCGGATATAGTCTTTGGGCAAAAGAATATATTTAACTTTTTGGTAATTTTTCGGCTCATTTTCTTTTAGCCATAAGATCTTGGGTGCGGTAAATCCCTCCAGGGCGGGGTTAGATACATAATGGATTAGTTGATTTAATCCTCCAACTTTATTATAAATTTCTTGGCATTGTTCGGAAGTACGTGTATCACTCCAGAGGATTGCCGGCCTAATAACCTCCATCTGTCTATCAAGGAAGATTGAACTATGCATCTGTCCGGACAAGCTTATTCCTTTAATCTGGTTAGAGTCAATAGGATTATTAGATACTGTTTCTCTTATCACTTTTACGGTAGATTCCCACCAATCATCGGGAGATTGTTCTGCCCAGCCAGAGTGGGGGGTCGCCAAGGGATATGATTCTGTTTTACTGGAAATAATCTTACCTTCCGGGGAAACTAATAGGGCTTTTACCCCACTGGTACCGATATCAAGTCCTAAAAGATAATCCATAAAACACCTGCTATTTATTCTTTATCTTTAAATCCATATTAAATAAATTTAATTCTTTCATTAATAATCAAATCGGCCATTCCATAAGCTGCAGCTAAGTTGCCTAATTTACTGAATTTAATTTCTACGTTCCCATAAGAAACAGACAAAGCACTTTCCTCAAGTATTTTAACGATTTCATCATAAATATAATCTTTTATCTCTACAATCCCTCCACCAATTATCAATAATTCAGGGCTAAGCCCGTTAATAATATTAACTAATCCTATCCCTATATTTCTTCCTGCTTCGTTAAATATCTCAATTATTTCTTTATCGCCATCTTTACCTAATTGATATATCTCTTTTTTGGTCAATTCTTTATTGCTATTAGGTAATTTTAAATACCTATTAACAATATAGCTTTCCGAAGCGAATGTTTCCCAACAACCCTTATTGCCACAGTGACATATCGGTCCGTTAGTATCGATAATTATATGGCCGAATTCCCCTGCATTACCACTAGCTCCCCGGTATAATTCGCCATTAAAAAAAATTCCGCAACCTATTCCTTCATTAATGGAAACAAATACCATATTATTTATTTTAGGGTAAACAGATTCTCTTTCCCCAATGGCTGCTGCTTTTGCCTCATTATTCAAGATTACAGGAAGGCCATATTTGTCTTTGAAAATCCTTGAAATATGTACATTTTTCCATCCTAAATTAGGCGCAAATTCTAGTATACCCTTTACTTTATCAATCAAGCCAGGTACTGCTACTCCTATCCCCAGAAGATCATCTAATTTTAAATTCTTTTCTTCCATCATCTTATCCATCTCAAAAAATACCTGTTCAAGGGTTTTTTTGTAATCATCCTTATAGGTTATGGGAATAATACTCTTTGTTATCACTTTTATTTCTAAATCAAACATCACTATCTTTATCTGGTTAACCTCGATCTCAATACTGAAAATATAAGCCTTATCAGGATTAATCATTAATTGTATTGGTTTTCTTCCGCCAGAAGAAATACCTTTTTCAGTTTCAATCACGAAGCCTTTTTTAATCAGAGTTCTAACGTGGTTAGACACTGTTCCGGCACTACATCCGGTAATTGCAGTTAGTTCTATACGAGAAATAGGGCCTTGCTTGCGAATTGCTTTAAAAATACTACTTAAATTCCATTTTCTGATTACGATTGCATTTCCGAAAATAGCTTTACCTTTATTCATTGTGTAATAATTTGTCCTTTCTATTTCTAATTTATTTATAAATATATTATAACATCAATATTAAATTTAAATATTGATTTTCGATGTTTTTTTCTTATCAGGATCAGGAGCTGCTTTTCTTGGATGCAATATCTACATAAACTGCCAAAATCAAAACCAAACCTTTAACTATATACTGCCAGAATACGCCCATATTCATAACGCTCATTCCATTCTCGAGGCTTGCCATAATTAAAGCACCTATTAAAGCGCCAATAATTGTTCCACTGCCTCCCATTAAACTTACCCCGCCGATAACACAACCAGCTATCGCAGAAAGCTCGTAGTTCATTCCTCCACCAATGGTACCTGCAGCAACATAACCGGTAAGAACAATTCCAGCAACGCCACTTAGAAGGCCCATCAGGATAAAAACTTTAAAAATAACAAATTGAACATTGATACCTGAGAGTTTAGTTGCCTCTGTGTTTCCTCCGAGAGCATAAACGTACCGCCCAAATCGAGTGTTATTGGTTAAGTAGGCCATCATTATTGCTATTACTATCATAATTATTACCGGATTCTGTATGCCCCTGTAATCATTCATAATCAGAATAGAACCGAAAACAAGAACCGAATAAACCGCCGCTGTCAGTAAATCATGAGTAAGGGGTTTAAGTTCAAAACCATATTGTATCTGCTTTTTTCTATTTTGTAAGCTCATCAAAAAAATAACTATTACAGCAATAATTGCTACAAGCATACCTAGATTTTTAGGCAAATATCCCTGTGCTATCCATCTGAGAGAATTTTCAATAGGAACCACTGTTCTCCCCTGAGTAATACCAAGAACTCCTCCCCGAAAAACAAGCATTCCTCCTAAAGTTACAATAAAGGCCGGCACTTTCAAATAAGCAATGATATAACCTTGATAGACACCAATTAATAAGCCCGCTAGTAGGCAGATAATAATGGTTACAACTGTGCTTAGTATGCCCAATCCAACAATAGACAGGTTTGGAAAGAGCCCGGAAAGTAATGGAGCAAGCGTGTATGCTTGAAGATAGGCAGCCAGTGCACTGATTAAACCGGTCAGCGACCCTACAGAAAGATCAATATTACCGGTTATAATTACCAGGGTCATTCCTATGCTAAGGAAAGCCACGATGGTCATTTGCCTGAAAAGATTGGAAAGATTTCTTGGTGAAAAGAATAACCAATCAGTTAAAAAACCAAAAAGTAACCAGATAATAAGAAGAGCAATTATCAATGTATAAGCTTTAACATTTATTTTAATTTTTTCGATAAAATTTGATGATTTCATTAACTATACCTCGCTATAATTGTTAATACCTGAAGCAAAAGCCATTATCTTCTCTTGCGTAGCATCTTCTCTGTCTAAAATCTTCGTACACTTACCTTCATGCATAATCATAATTCGATCACTCATTCCGATTACTTCCTCTAACTCAGAAGAGATCATAATGATAGCTATGCCATTTTCCGCAAGTGTATTTATAAGCTTGTATATTTCATATTTAGTTCCTACATCAATCCCCCTGGTCGGATCATCCAGAATGAGGATCTTTGGGGTTGACATTAACCACTTTGCTATGACTACTTTCTGTTGGTTACCTCCACTTAAAGATTCTGTAATTGCAAAAAGAGAAGGTGTCTTGATAGTAAGGTCATCAGCATATTTCTGACATTCTTTTAATTCTCTATACTTATCAATGCTCAATGCATTAGAAAATTTTCCGAGATTTGGCAATGAGATATTTTCATAGACTGCCTGCATTAACACCAGCCCCATCTTTTTTCTATCTTCCGGAACAAGACTTATCCCATAATTCACTGCATCTCTTGCTGACCGAATTTTTATCGGTTTCCCTTCTAAAAATATTTTTCCATTAATTTGCTTTCCATACTCTCCAAAGATAGCGGTAACAAGCTCGCTTCTTCCGGAACCCATAAGACCAGCTATCCCTAATATTTCACCTTTTCTTAAATCAAATGAAACGTCCTTGATTTTTGTTGTACCCTGAGCCGAAGGATCATCTACCGATAAGCCCTTAACTTCTAAAATCTTCTCTCTGGGCTTCCGATTTCCAGCAGGAAATCTCTCCTTCATTTCTCGCCCTACCATCATAGCAATCACCTTCTCTACAGAGGTATCTCTTGTTTTCACTGTATTTACTACCTGGCCATCCCTAAGAATGGTAATATTATCTGTAATTCTAAAAAACTCTTCCAGCTTATGAGAAATATATATACAGGTCACTCCATTATCTTTTAGGTGCTTGAGGATTTCCATTAAGGAAATAATCTCAGCCTCAGTAAGAGCAGATGTCGGCTCATCTAATATCAGAACTTTAACCTCCTGTGAGACGGCTTTGGCAATCTCAACCATCTGTTGTTTGCCAACACTCAGCGTGGATAACTTAGCAAAAATGGGAATGTTTAATTTATATCTCTTAAGAATTTTTTTAGTATCTGAATAGAGCCTATTCCAGCTAATAGTACCTTTCTTTTCCGGCTCTCTTCCCAGGAAAATGTTTTCTCCTACTGTCATCTGGGAAACAAGGGCAAGCTCCTGATAAACAACAGCAATTCCTTTTTCAATTGCCTGATGAATAGAAAAATGGGTAAATTTTAGCTCTTCATCATTAAAGTAAATTTTCCCTTCATAAGTATTATGAGGATAGACTCCTGCTAAAATCTTCACTAAGGTAGATTTTCCGGCACCATTTTCCCCACATAGACCATGGATATCTCCTTTTTTTATTTTAAAGGAAACATCTGATAATGCTCTAATGCCCGGGAAGTCTTTGGTTATATTCTCTATCTTTATAATAAATTCATCTTTCAAAATATTATTACCCTCCCCTGCAAATGGTTAACTTTTTACGGTATTCACTTATTTAAATCGAGTGCACCGCAGATTCTTATAATAATCTGCGGTGCACTCTTTTAATTATTAGGGTCTTGGTGGTCTATCTTTTTCAGGAATATCTTTGTACACATTATCATATTCTTGGAAACCACTCTTAACAATTAACTCGTACACGTTGTCCTTGTCTACTCCGAAAACTTTTAGAAACTTACAAGGAGCAGTTCCTGTTAACTTATCATCTAAAGTAAGTGCGGCAAGTGTGAAACTTTCCAGTCCTTCGGGAGTTTCACCTTTAGCGAATTGTATGGCCATATCTATTGCCATTGGAGAAAGAAGTCTTACATCTTTATATACGCTCACAGTAAGCTCTCCCTCAACGATAGATTTGCAGCCAGCCCATGTGGCATCTTGTCCGGAAATCGGAACCTTTCCAGCAAGACCTTGAGCTTTCATAGCCTGAAGCGCACCAAGCGCTGTTCCATCATTTGAAGCAACTACTGCATCAACCTGATTATTTATGGCAGTAAGTACGTTTTCCATAATCTTGAGGGCTTCTGCTTGATCCCAATTATTTACCCACTGGTCAGCAACAATTTCAATTTGCCCGCTATCAATCAGAGGTTGAAGCATCTCCACCTGTCCTTGTCTAAAAAGTATAGCATTATTATCTGTTGGGCTTCCGCCTAGAAGTACAAATTTTCCGCTATTTTTTACCTTTAATACTCCTCTTGCTTGAGTTCGCCCTACCTCAACATTATCAAAAGAAATATATGCTGACAAATTTGGCGATTTAATTAATCTATCATAGGCTATACATGGAATTCCTGCTTCTGCTGCTTGGTCAACTGCTGTTGCCGCAGATGCACCATCCTCTGCAACAATAATAATAACATCCACCCCTTGAAGAACCATATTCTCAATCTGGTCATTCTGCAACTTCGCATCATGATTTGCTACCTGGACAATGACTTGAGCACCGACTTGACGCCCTAAATCGGTCATTAAAGCAGCTTCTACCGGCCATCTTTCGGTGGCAAAATCAGAAAATGACAAACCAATTTTTATAGGGGTAGCTGCAGCAAAAGTTGAGAAGCTTAATACAACAAACAAGGCAATCGTTAGTAAAGTGATACTTAATCTTTTCATAATAAAAATCTCCTTTAAAAAATAATTAAAATTTGTAATACTTATACCCAAAGCAAAAACAAAATTTTCTGTATCATGATAATCGTGTTAGCCAAATTTACGTTTTTAGAAATATACATCCCCCCTTTCTGTTGTTTAATAGTAACCTGCAGGTAGTTTTAGTATTATGGTTCAATGCATTTTTTAATATAACTTTTTATTGCTCTTACTAATTACCCTTTATACATTCGGTTAAAGTATTTTTGAGCATTTGTCAAAGCTTCTCTCATAATATCCTCTGCTTTGGCGGTTTCCCGGTTGTTAAGGTATTTCATTAATTGTTCTTTATCCAGTTCTTGGGCAGATTGAGCACAAGCCTCCCAGCTCAGTACACTCCTGATCACTCTGTCTACTCCCTGTTCTACGTTATCATATGGCCTAACCTGCATATCATGTCCTTTCCAGCGGTTAAAACCCGAATCTTCAATTAGACCTGCTATGGCTATATTCATACCATTAACCCGTGTCCCATGGTCGATATCGTACTTACCCGGTCCGCCAAGAATAATACCGTCATTATAACCCTGACTGTTTAAGTGCATGTGAACCAAAGCATTATTATCTATTTCTTCAACGGTATCATAGACATGATCAAGTCCTATCATTTCCGAATGACCAAATTCTTTATTCACTCCTTTTTTATCACGAGTAATTTTAAATTCTTCTTCTAATTTATGCCAGAATACCAGGGCACTGGCTACTGTGGGGATTAAAAGAGCCGGATGTCCTTCATTTGGTTTAGGTTCTAGGGCAAAATAGAGGTCTCCTCCTAATTTTTCTTCATATTTGCAAAGCTTTGCAATACTCTCTTTAAGGTTCTGGTACATTTGAAAAATTCCTACAGATGCAAGGTCATAACCAAACGAACCATTCCAAATGACATAAGTCGGCCATTTTAAGGAATCCGGGTGCCAGGCTTTTCTTAAAGGTCCGTAAGCAAGATTAGCTGTTCTTTCTCCAAATTCTTCTGCCGATTTTCTCTCCATGGGATCCAAGGAAGCTATGCCGCCATATGCATAATGTTTGTGTGCTCCCGGAGTTACCATAGCTAGATAGATCCTGGAATCTACCAGGGCATCGGCTATTTCAAGAGAAGTCTTTTCATTAAACTCATTATCATAATGCATTTCGATTCCCAGTTCTATATTATCCGGTAATCTCGGAGCAATTCTATTTCTTACCAATTTAATCATATCGACAGAATTAATATTTTTAGAATTCCATTCTGGTCTCATATTATCCGGTACAAAACCACCTTTACCTGCATTGAATGTCCATCGGCAGATACTATGTAATGATTTATTTTTTTTCATTTTTTTACTCCTTAAATAGTAAGATAATTATAATAATTAATTTACAAAAAAGGAATTTAAACAAAAGGTAATATTTTTAAAAGATATATTGTATGTTAATTAAGTGAATTTTTTTATAAACTACAATAGTTTATCTCTTTTTTATCATTCTACAATTAGTAGAGAATGCATTTTTAGAATTTGTAATCTAAGATATCTTTTGTTTGAGGTTTGTTTTTTCATTACTTAAATTAAGTATTATAATAAATACATAATATAATACTTTCGTAATTTCGTCAAGCATTATTGTTTAAATGGTCCTTACAGCAACCTACCCGGTAAGAAATTATTATTTTCTTTCCTCGTATAAAAAGTAATCAAAATCGGCATGTTTTCTTCTTCCTGACAGGTCCTGACAAGCTACACCAACAAACATACCTGTGAATCCCATAGGGTCAGCTATCTCATCCGATAGAGCTTCGCTTTCAAGCTTAGGTCCTATTGGCTGCCAATTTTTTCGGTCAATTGAATAATAAAATCGGATAACCCTGTCTACCATTTCAACAGAAAGAAAAATTCTGTTGTCTGTTAATATGACCTCCGGTGAAAGCGGCATTTCCATTCGTCCTTTTTTAAAGATTATTATTCCTAACGCATTCATACCCGATTGCTCGTATTTACTCAGACGAAGGTAATATTGATTTCTTTCGTCATACCTAAGTATAAGTCCCGCCATCTGTTTAAAGTCATCCGGGTAGAATTCAAGGCATGTTTCCGCATAGAATCGAAAGTTCTGCACTTTCCTCGCAATCAAGCTTTGTCGAAATATCGAGCTAATTGATTCCTGACCATATAGTCTTAAATAACCCGGCCTATCCTTAAGCGAAATAAACTCATCTGCCGGAATTCTAAGAGAATGGTATTCGGGGGCAAGAACCCTCTCGTTGAAATCATCATATTTTTTAACCAGAGAAACAACCTCCGACTCATCCTCAACATTACTTTTCATTCCCGAGAAGAAAACCCTATCTTCTGGTATACCATTAACTGTATATGGCCAGTCATCCTCTTTCCATGTCAACTTCTGTAAAGAGGTTTCTCTTCCAAGAGGACAATAATGTGTACCATAAAGGGGACGAGCACAAAGGTGAGCCAAAATCCACTCATCCTTTGTCCAGGAGCACATGCTCCCATGACCGGCTTTTTGCAGCCCGTTATGAAGAGCCGTTGGTGCCAGGCTCCCGGTTTCCATAGCCTGGTTAAAGGCATTTCTATCTCTAACACTGGTCATTATCGGATTCTGTGGATGAATCTCATAGGGGCCCTCTATTTTACGGCTGCGGGCAAGGGTCACAGCATGACCGTAGGATGTTCCGCCTTCGGCAGTTATCAGGTAGTACCAACCGTTACGTTTGTAAAGGTGCGGCCCCTCTGTGAGCCCGATATCAGTACCGCGAAATATGTTCTTATTCGAACCGACAAGCTCTCTTGAGTCCGGATCGTATTCCTGTAGGAGAATTCCGGCAAAATGATTTTTTTCAATACGATAATCCCACTGCATATTTACCAGCCATTTGCGCCCGTCATCATCATGAAAAAGAGAGGGGTCAAACCCGCTGCTATTCAGATATATTGAATTTGACCAGGGACCTTTTACATCAGCTGCCATGGTAAGGTAATTGTGAGTATCCTTAAAACCATCACTGCTGTCTTTATTAACCGAGCCAACCCAATGTCGTACATTCGTATAAATTAAATAGAAAAGACCGGCTTTTTTATCGTAACTGAGGCAGGGTGCCCAAACACCGCCGGAGGATGGATTTCCTGCCATATCCAGAAGTTCAACTCTGTCTAGAGGTCTTGATAATATTCTCCAGTTAATAAGGTCTTTTGAATGATAAATAACAACCCCGGGAAACCATTCAAAAGTTGAAACTGCAATATAAAAATCATCCTTTACCCGGAGAATACTCGGGTCGGGATTAAAACCCCTTAATATTGGATTCTTAATCATTATTCCTTTACACCTCCCATGGTAATACCACTTATCAGATAACGAGCGAAGAAAACAAAGGCAATTAGTATTGGAATAATTGATATGGCTATAGCGAGATAAACGATTCCGAAATCTCTCTTATACACTGTAGAATTAAGCTGACCTATAATCATGGGCATAGTATATTTTTCCTTGGAAAAAATAACCACCAGAGGTAAAAGGTAATTATTCCAATTTGCTACAAAAGTGAAGATTCCCATAGTCGCAATTCCCGGTAACATTATAGGTAAAGCAATTCTATTAAATATTGCAAATTCCCCGCATCCGTCAACCCTTGCGGCCATAATCAAATCTAAAGGAAGAACTGTTTTTACATACATAAATAAAAAAAATACAGCAAAAGCATTTGCTCCGGCGGGAAGGAAAAGAGAAAATCTTGTATCCAACAGGTTTATCTTGTTCAAAAGCTCGAAATAACCAATAATTCCTAAATGTTGTGGAACCATCATAAAAAGCAATACAACACCAAGAAGAAATCCGCGCCAGGGAAATTTATAAAATGCAAAACCATATGCAGTAAGGGCAGAGATATACGAGCTTAAAAGGGTAGCGGAAATAGCTACTATGGCGCTATTAAAAAGCCCCCTGCCTACATTCAATTTATCATTTAGGTTCTGGTAATTCTGAAGCAGGTATTTCCCCGGAAAAAGACTAACTCCACTGTTTATTTCAGAACTGGTTCTGGTACCATTTATAATCATAATGTAAAAAGGAATAATACAGATTAAAAGCAGTAATATTAGTAAGACATAAATAAGTAATTTTTTTAATTTAAACTTATCCATTATTCAACACTCCCGAAGCTTGTTTTGGTTATTCTCAAATAAATAACAGAAAAACAAACAGTGATAATAAAAAGCATATAAGAAATCGATGAAGCATATCCCATTCTGTTATACCTGAATCCGGTGTTATACAGGTAAACAACCATAGTCGAAAGAGCTTTCTCCACCTCACCAACTACACCCGGACCGATAGATACTACAAAAGGGATGTCAAATATCTGCATTCCACCAATAAGGGAGGTTATTACTACATAAGTAAGAACCGGCATTAGAAGGGGTAAAGTGATCTTGAAGAAAATCTGTCCTTCAGTTGCACCATCGATTACTGCTGCTTCGTAATAGGTGGAAGGTATACTCTGAATTCCAGCCATAAGGATTATCATACTTACCCCAAACCACATCCAGGTTTGAATAAGTGAGATAATGAACTGTGTTCTTGCAGGATTAACCATCCAGTATATATATTTACCAGTCTCTTGCTTAAAGAGGATCTGGTTAAGAGCGCCATGCTGCCAATCGAGAATAACAATAAAAAGAACAGCTATTGATGCGGCTGTAACAAGGTTAGGAAAATAAAATACTGCCCTGAAAAATCCAATATTTTTAATCTTTAGCCTGGCATTGGTAAGCCAATTAGCCGTAAAGAGGGCTATAATGAGCTGTAATCCGATATTGGGAAGCCATATCTTCCAGGTATTAATAAAGGAATTCCAGAAATATTTATTTACTATCAAGTCTTTATAATTTTTAAATCCTATAAGAACGGGGTCCTTAAATCCGTCGTACTTGGTAAAACTTAAAAATAAGGTATAAAGCATAGGATAAAGATGAAACGCCAGAAAAAAAACAAAAAACGGTAAAACAAAAAGAAGGTTTTTATAATTTCTCTTTTTCATACAACCCTCCAAAAAACTATCGTGCCGCTAATCAAGGTAGCGGCACGACATCTATCAAATTCTTCTATCTGATTATTTTACGGTAAGCTCAGGATAGGCATTTTTCACATCATCCTTGAATGATTGAATGGCTTCTTCCTTTGTTTTTAGGCCATCAATGTAATTTCCTATTGCACCCAGCAGCAGGTTATTAAGTTCAAGATCATACCTGCTTACAATTGAGCTGTCAATTTTTATTGCTTCCTTGGCAAAGAATTCATAGTGGTTTTGTCCGTTAAGGTAGGGGTCGGAAAAAGTACCCTTTATTTCTTCAAAAACGACCTGGTTACCAATAAAATCACCGGTCAATGTTGCCCACCACTTTAGCGTATCATGGTCCAAAGTCATCATATGGACAAATTTCCAGGCTGCATCTTTCTTCTTAGAGTTGGCGTAAATACCAAGCCATGTTCCTCCCCAGAAGTATGAGCTGGGCCCGTTGGTAAGACCCCAGTCTCCACTGCTATCAGGAGCATTTGCCTTAAGCACATAATGGAGGCCCCAGGTGGGAAGGACATACCCAAAGATATTGGAACCGGCTTTCATCCCCTCAAACCATGGTGGAGACCATTGGGCAATTTTTTCCGTAAGGTTCTCTTCGCGTAGAATTTTGGCTGTGTCGAAGAATTCCACTAAAGTAGGGTCAATGACAAACTCATTCTTATCACTAATAAAACTGCTTTTTCTTGCTGAAAGAGGATACCAGCTGTAGTCAGCATAACCGGGGATAATTTTTATTTTACCGCCGCTTTTTTCTTTAAGAAGTCGACCCGTTTCAATGAACTTGTCTACTGAAGAGAGCATCTTTCCGACTTCTACCGGATCATCAGTACCAAGATACTCTTTAGCAATACTTCTCCTATAGAAGAATCCTCCGGGTGTGGTCTGCCAGGAAATAGCTCTGAGAGCTCCTGTGGAATCAGTACCCATCTCTACCTGATAGTCCACCAGTTCAGAAACATCAGCATCATAGGGAGCTTTGGAAAGATCATCCCAGATCCCGCTTTCTACAAAATCTTTAACATAGGCGAATTCTCCGGTAAATATATCCGGAGCATTCTTACCTGTTCTGAGAACAGGTTTTAATTTGGAAGGATATTCCTCGCTTGGAACAATGGTTAATTCAATTTTGATATTAGGATACATCTGTTCGAACCTTTCGATAGGTCTGGTCAACTCATCGGTAAATGACCAGAGGGAAAGGGTAATTTGCTCCTGGGCAAAAGCACAGGTTATCCCGGTTATCGCAAGTATAATTGACAAAGCAACAAATAAAAATAATCTTTTCATAATCTTTCTCCTCCTTATAAAAAGTAATATTTTCTAAATACCTATTGCATGCCAGTCAAGCTTATTTTCCTAATAAACTGTAAATCTTCACCCCCTTCTCGTCGTTTTATAGTGACTTGCGGGAATTTGCGGTATTACGTGAGCTGATATGTTTCTCGTAGAGTTCTTATTATAGTACTTAAAATAAGCATTATATTATTAGCTTTTTAAATAATACACTATTTTTAAAATTTAATCAAGTCCATGTTTGAGTCCAATACATTTGCACCATTGAATCATGGATCTCACGAGGATTAATGAAGTAAGATACATCGGATTAGGGAGCAAGTGCGGGTAGTGTTGATAGAAAATACCTTATAAAATAGGCTTTTTACGGGCTTGATGAATTGAACCCCTGCAGTTATTTATTATTTTCGATAGCACTTTTTCTTCATCATATTCGTCTAGATCTATCCATTCGATATTTTCTATTTTATTTTTAAACCAGGTCATTTGTCTTTTGGCATAATGCCGGGTCTCTATCTTTATTAGATTAGTAGCTTCTTCATTAGTATACACACCGTTAAGGTGCTTGTTTATCTGTTTGTAGCCC
>Ga0268276_1002525_pt1 | contig 15477 bp, 17 predicted proteins | sample saktaG_4_FD_190145 | JGI IMG/M metagenome (GOLD analysis project Ga0268276, IMG submission 190145) | Saline water microbial communities from Sakinaw Lake, British Columbia, Canada - sak_2010_1_5_45m | ecosystem: Environmental > Aquatic > Non-marine Saline and Alkaline > Saline ...
CCCCTGGCGAGCCTGGCAAACTTTGCGGTATCGTCGGGAGCGCGGTGCGCGGATAATATCTTGACCTCGCAATCAACGCCGTATTCGGTGAGCACTTTTACCGCCTCGTTCATCGTAGGCAGGTCGGAATCGCTGCCCATCATTATCGCAACCTTCGGTCTCTTTGCCATAAACGTACCTCTCTTTTTTTAATTTAAACTTTGAACCGCCCTGAAACCTATATCTCTTCGATATTGCATCCTGTCAAAAGATATCTTGCCGATCGCGTTGTAGCAGTTATTGATGGCGTCTTTTATATCCGAGCCCAAAGCCGTGACGTTCAGCACTCTTCCGCCTGCGGTCAGGAAGGTGCTAGTGCCGTCGGTAGCGCGCCTGCCGGACTTCGTCCCCGCATGGAATACGACCACGTCCTTCATGGGCTTGACGAGGTCCAGGCCCTTGATCTCGATACCTTTTTCGTAATCACCCGGATATCCCCCCGAGGCCGCTACTATAGAAACGCACGGCCTTGGGTCCCACGAGAGCGAATAGTCCCCCAGGCGCCCGTCTATTGACCTCAGCATGAGATCCACCAGATCGCCGGCGAGTCTCGGCATCATAGCCTGGGTCTCCGGATCTCCGAACCTGGCGTTGAACTCAAGCACTTTGGGGCCCTCGCTCGTAAGCATTATCCCGGCATAGAGTACACCCTTATAAGGCTTGCCTTCTTTTGCCATGCCCTCTATCACGGGCGATATCACCTTATTAAGTATCTCTTTAAATACGGTATCGGTAACCGCGGGCGCAGGAGAGTACGCGCCCATGCCGCCCGTGTTGGGGCCTTTATCACCGTCAAAGACTCTCTTGTGGTCCTGGCTCGAAGCAAGGGGCACCACGTTCTTACCGTCCGAGACTACTATTATTGAAGCCTCTTCTCCGACCAGACAATCCTCTACGATGATCTTGTTTGCCGCGTCGCCAAAGGCTCTCTTCACCATCATCAGATTCACCGCTTCTTTAGCGGACTCTATCGTATTGCATACCACTACGCCCTTGCCGGCGCAGAGGCCGTCGGCTTTCACCACCAGAGGCGGGCGTTTTCCGGCGAGATATTTGAGAGCTTCTCCGGCATTGTCGAATACGCGAAAGTCCGCTGTAGGAACGCTGAATCTCTTCATCAGCTCTTTTGAGAATACCTTGCTGCCCTCGATGAGGGCGCAGCTCTTTGAAGGGCCGAATATCTTCAAGCCTTTCGATTCAAATTTATCGACTATCCCAGCGACCAGAGCGGCCTCCGGGCCGACGACGGTCAGGTCTATCTTCTTATCGAGCGCGAAATCTAAAAGCCCGGCGATGTCATCGGATTTTATATCGACGAGCTCGGCCGTCTCGGATATGCCGCCGTTACCGGGTGCCGCGTAAAGCTTATCGCAAAGCCCGCTCTTCGCTATCTTCCAGCACAAAGCGTGCTCTCTTCCGCCCGAGCCTACTACGAGTATCTTCATAAAATCGTCACTTCTCTGTTGCCTTTCACCACGGTGCCGATCACGTAGCTCTTTACGCCGTTATCATCCAATACCCTTACGGCTTTCCCGGCATCTCGCCTGGAGACCGCCAGGGCCATTCCTATGCCCATATTGAGAGTGCGGTATATCTCTCTGTCGTCAACGTTGCCTCTTTTTTGTATCAATGAGAAGATCGCAGGCACACGCCATGAATATTTATCGATCTCTATAGCCAGACCTTTCGGGATCATGCGCGGCATCTTATCGTAAAAGGCGCCTCCGGTTATATTCGCTATGCCTTTTATATCTACTCTCTTTTTTAGCGCGAGCACAGGCCTGGCGTACAAACGCGTCGGCGCTAAAAGCTCCTTCGCGTGGCGCTTTAACTCAACTTCGGTCAGTATCTTTCTTATCAGTGAATAGCCGTTGGAGTGCGGGCCGCTCGACCCGAGGCCTATTATGACGTCTCCGGGCCTCATACTTCTACCGTCGATTATCCTGGACCTGTCGGCTATGCCTACTCCAAAGCCGGCGAGATCGTATTCTCCATCCTTATAGATGCCCGGCATCTCGGCGGTCTCTCCGCCGATCAGCGCGTAGCCTGCCTCTTTGCAGGCTTTCGCTATCCCGCTCACGATATCTCGTAAGACGGAGCTCTTGATCCTGCCGATCGAGATATAATCGAGGAAGAAGAGGCCCTCTGCGCCCGAGCACAGAATATCGTTGGCGCTCATCGCGACGAGGTCTATCCCTACAGTGTCATGCTTATTGAAGAGGAACGCGAGTTTAAGCTTTGTTCCGACGCCGTCTGTGGAGGATACGAGGATGGGGTCTTTGAATCTCTTGATGTCCGGGCGGAAGAGCCCTCCGAAGCTTCCTATATCGCTTACAACGCCCTTCGTCGCCGTGGACTTCGCGAGGCGCTTATAATCCTTCACAAGCGCGTTCGCCTTATCTATATCAACCCCGGCCGTCTTATAAGTTATACGCCTCATTATTCCATTACTCTGCGGAGCACTTCCTGGTACGCGCCCTCTACGTTGCCAAGGTCGCGGCGGAACCTGTCTTTGTCGAGCTTCTCTTTTGTGGTCTTGTCCCAGAGCCTGCACGTATCGGGCGATATCTCGTCTGCAAGTATTATCTTGCCCTTGCATCTTCCGAACTCCAATTTGAAATCTACGAGTATCAGGTTCTTGGAATCGAAGAACTTCTTCATCAGCTCATTTATTTTGTAAGAGTAATTCTTTATCGTCTCGAGCTCCTTTTCGGTCGCGATCCCGAGCGCTCTTATATGGTCGTCGTTTATCAGAGGATCGTGCAGGGCGTCTTCCTTGTAGTGCCACTCGAGAACCGGCTGCTTCAATATTATCCCTTCATTGAGCCCCAAGAGCTTGGCCATCCCGCCGGCGACAATATTACGCATGGTGACCTCTATCGGGACGATCTCGACTCTCTTCACGAGCATATCGCGGTCATTCATACGCTTCATGAAATGTGTCGGTATGCCCTTCTTCTGCAGAAGGGTGAATATCTTTTCCGACAGTTTATTATTTATAATGCCCTTGTTCACGATGGTGCCGCGCTTGGTGGCGTCGAACGCCGTAGCGTCGTCCTTAAACTCCTGGATGAGCAGGTCCTTCTCCTCGGTCTCGTAGAGCTTCTTCGCCTTGCCTTCGTATATCTGTTTTAATTTCTCCATACATTCTCCTGTTTAGTCATTGCGAGCGAACCTTCAGGCGAGCGAAGCAATCTCTTTTTTTAGAGATTGCTTCGGGCTTCGCCCTCGCAATGACAGATACCTGTCATATTCCAACTCTTCTGAATATCCTGTCGACGCTCCTGATGTAGTACTTTATGTCGAAGATCTCCTCTATCGCCTTCGATCCCAGGGCGGAGCGTATCTCGTTGTCCGAGAGAAGAGCGTCCATAAAATCTATCTCGTCTTTCTTCGCTATGAACGCGGCGCGCTGGACCAGGTCATAGGCTTCGTTGCGGCTTATACCTTTATTCACGAGCTCCAGCAATATCTTGCCCGAGAAGAGCAGCCCCCTCGACCTATTGAGGTTTTCCAGCATCCTATCCTCGTTCACGACGAGCTTCGCGACTATCCCTGAAAACTTATCCATCATGTAATCGAGCAGTATCGTCGAATCCGGCAGTATCACCCGCTCAGCCGAAGAGTGCGAGATATCGCGCTCGTGCCACAATACCATATTGTCCATCGCGGCGTGGGCGTTAGCCCTTAAGACCCTGGCGAGTCCGGCCATCCTCTCGCAGAGTATCGGATTTTTCTTGTGCGGCATGGCGCTCGAGCCCTTCTGGCCCGCGGCGAAGTACTCCTCGACTTCTCCTATCTCGGTATGCTGCAGGTTCCTGAACTCCGTAGCGAACTTCTCCAGCGAAGTACCCGTGATCGCGATCGTAGTTAAAAATTCGGCATGACGGTCCCGCTGGACTATCTGGGTCGATATCCTGTCCGCCTTCAACCCCATCTTTTTACATGTATAATCTTCGACGAACGGATCTATATTGGCGTACGTGCCTACGGCTCCCGATATCTTGCCTACACTCACTATCTCACGGGCTTTTTTCAGGCGCTCCAGGTTGCGGTTCATCTCGTCAAAATATAGGGCCATCTTGAGCCCGAACGTAAGCGGCTCGGCATGGACAGAATGCGTCCTGCCGATCATAAGGGTCCTTTTGTGCCGGCGGGCCTTCTGCCGCAGGATCTTGAGCAGCTTCTTGGTATCATGGATCAGGATATCGCAGGCCTCCTGCATCTGGGCGGCAAGAGCGGTATCGAGCACATCGCTCGAGGTGAGCCCCATATGTATGAATTTGGCGTCGTCTCCGACGTATTCCGAAACGTTCTTTATGAAGGCAATGACGTCATGATTGGTCTGGAGCTCTATCTCCTTTATCCTTTCGACGTCAAAGCGGGCTTTGCGCTGGATCTGCGACAGGGATGTTTTCGGGATCTTGCCGAGCTTCGTAAGAGCCTCGCAGGCGTATATCTCTACGTCGAGCATCTTCCTGAAGCGGTTCTCTTCGCTCCATACGCCCGACATCTTTGGAAGACTGTACCTCGTTATCATAGCAGGAGATTATTTTATATTATAATGGTAGGACTGTCAATATATTCAGCTGCTCTTCTCTGGCGGGAAGCTATTACGGGGCGCCCTCTCCTGTAAAGGGTCGGGCCCAGGAACCATCCTTTTTGGAGGACCTCAAAGACCTCTTCTTTAGGCATGCCGAGATAATCCATCTTGAAGTAATGTTTGAGAAGCAGTTCCGCGTAGGCCGCGGCGAATTTTTCATAGAGATCTCCATCCGACAGCACATCATCCGTAGTGTAGGCCGCCAGTAACGGATAATGAAGCCTCACGTCCTTTATGGCTATAGGCGTTAATGCCAGCGGGCCGTAAGCCTTTCCGCCGGGATGTTTGTAACGAACGGGGACCTCCCTGCCTGAGGCCTCAAGATAATTTATACCTTTTCTTAAATAACGCCAGAGTTCGGTCTTCATAAATATATAGGAAGAATACCCGTCATTGCGAACGACCGAAGGGAACGAAGCAATCTCTAAAATAGATTGCTTCGGGCACTTTGTGCCCTCGCAATGACGATAAGTCTCTTTCTGGATGGCTGAACTTGATATAGTGATGCTCGCGGCGCAGAAGAGCGCTATAGCATCCTTATAAAGGACTGTGATCAGATTATGATCGACCATCGGCTCACCCCACTCTTATACGAGGAGGCCGAAGGGTACACGGAAAGAAAAAACCCTAAGGCAATGTCTTAGGGTCTTTTGAGCTTCCGCCCCTTTGGCAACCAGGCTTTCCCGCCTTTGGCGGGACCCTTTGGCTTTGCGTCCCAAGATTACTCTTGGTTTGCCTTTTTCAACAGGTAATCCTAACTGTCGACTACAAGTATATCACATAATCTGGAAGAATAAAAGGGGCCAGGCGCTTTTATTAAAAAAGCGCCTGACCCCATTGCGAAACGCGAAGCGGGATCAGTCTGTGGTGTTCTCCACTACAAACTTCTTTATCTCTTCGAGATTTTCCATTATCAACTTTGCCTTGTTGATACCAAATGAGAACGGGAACTTGTCTTCCTCGCTGCGTCTTAAGACCAGAATAGGCTTACCATTATACTCGCTGCGCTCAACCATTTACTCCTCCTTTATTTAACCCTTATCTTTACTTTATCCTCTTTCGTCGGGGCCTTCTTCGGTATCGTGATCTCCAGGACTCCGTCTTTGTAGGTAGCGTTTATCCCGGAGTTCTCAACCTCGCACGGGAGCTCCACGGTCTTCTCAAAACTTCCGAAGAATCTCTCCTGCCTTACAATGCCGGGTGCTGCCTGGCTCTTCATCATCTCGCGCGTCCCGGATATCTTTAACAATCTTCCGTTCTCCAGCATTATATTTATCTTATCCTTCTCCATGCCGGGAAGGTCGGCCCTTACCGTCACGCTCTCTTCGTTCTGCAACACATCTACGCTGACATCTCCGGCGAGATCCTTCAATACCGCGTCGCTCACCGTGGACGCGCCAGAGACCATATCTTTTATAAGGAGATCCATCTCGCGTTTCACGCGGCTCAATTTTTTCCGCAGCGTAGAAAGGTCCTGCGCCGTTGTTTCATCAGATGTCGTCTCACTAAAGGCGAGGCCCGCTGAGAATGCTATAGCTAAAATAATCGCCGCTATCCTCTTCGTCATAAGTTGATATGTTACACTATGAAATTGACAATGTCAAATTATTAACGTAGAATAGAAAAAATTAAACCGGAGGTAAGATGATGTTGAACTTCAAGAATAAAGTTTTGATTATCGGATACGGCTCTGTCTCAAAATGCACCCTGCCGATACTGTTGAAGCACGTGAATATACCGTGCAAGAATATCACTATAGTGGACTTTGCGAATAAGCGCGGCGAGTTAAAGGACTGGATCAAAAAAGGCGTACACTATTCACAGGAGAAGATCACTCCTATAAATATATCCCAGGTGCTCTCTAAATACGTATCAGCCGGCGGGCTCATCATAGACCTCGCCTGGAATATCGGCTGCAACGATATACTGACGTGGTGCCATGATAACAGGGTCCTATACGTTAATACCTCTGTCGAAGAGTGGGACCCGTACGCGGGTATCCACAACAAGAGCCCTTTCAAGAAGTCGCTCTACTACCGGCAGATGCTGATCCGGGAGATGGTGTCGAAATGGAATAACGGCACCACCACAGCCGTGGTGGACCACGGCGCGAATCCGGGTTTGATCTCGCATTTCACAAAAAAAGGCATTGTCGATATAGCCGAGAAGGTCGTGCGTGACAAGACGACCTCAAAGAAGGAGGCTTCAGCGCTCGAGAAGCTGCTGCGCGCCAGATCCTACGCCGATCTCGCTCACCGGCTAGGCATAAAGGTGATCCACTGCAGCGAGAGGGATACCCAGGTCACGAACAGGCCCAAAGAGGTCAACGAGTTCGTGGGAACATGGAGTATAGAGGGCTTGAGAGAAGAGGGTGTATCCCCGGCTGAAATGGGATGGGGAACCCACGAAAAGAAGCTTCCCGAGTTCGCGAACATTCCTCCGTACGGCCCTAAAAACCAGATATTCTTATCGCAGATGGGAATAAATACATGGGTGAGAAGCTGGATCCCGCACCAGGAGATAGTAGGCATGGTGATAAGGCACGGCGAGGCATTCTCTATATCCGACAGACTTACCGTCTGGAAGAACGGGAAGGCCGTATACAGACCGACGGTCCACTACGCTTATATGCCGTGCCATGAGACGATCTCTTCACTGCATGAACTGCGCGGCAGGAACTATGAGCTCCAGCCGAACTTAAGGATAATGGACGACGAGATAAAGTCGGGCGAAGACATCCTCGGCGCCCTTCTTATGGGGCATAAATATAACTCCTGGTGGACGGGAAGCATATTGAGTATCGATGAATCGAGAAGATTGGTGCCGCACCAGAATGCCACGACGATGCAGGTGGCTATAGGCGTCGTCTCGGCAGCCATGTGGATGATAGAGAACCCAAAAAAAGGAGTCTGTATCCCGGACGATCTGCCTCATGACTATATACTTTCCATAGCGAAGCCGTATCTCGGAAAACTGGCATCTTTAGCTTCCGACTGGACACCTATGAAAAATTACAGGGTATTCTTTAAAGAGAATCCCAAAGCATATCTCGACGAGAAGAATATGTGGTGCTTCAATAACTTCCTCTTTAAGGACTAAACAGGGATCAATATGAAGAGACTTCTTAGGATAGCCAAAGACCATGGCACGCCGGTATTTATAATCGACCATAAAAAGATACGGCAAAATTATAAAGAATTCACCGAGGCCCTCCCGAGGGTGCAGACGTACTACGCCGTCAAGGCAAACTCAAATCCCGAAATAGTAAAGACCCTGTACAGGATGGGCGCAAGCTTTGATGTCGCCAGTTTCCCGGAATTCATGATAGTCTACGAGTATATAAAGAATATGCCGCATAAAAAGCGGCAGGACTGGATATGGGACAAGATAATCTACGCCAATACCATAAAACAGATAGAGACGCTCCATAAGCTCGACCAGTTCAAGCCCCTGGTGACATTCGATAATATCGACGAACTTCATAAGATAAAGATACACTGCCCGCATGCCGGATTGGTCTTGAGGATACGCGTGCCAAATACCGGTTCCATGGTCGAATTATCGTCAAAATTCGGCGCTCATCCTGGCGAAGCGGTCGACCTGATAGTGGAGGCGTTCAAAGTGGGGCTCGTCGTCGAAGGCATAAGCTTTCACGTGGGAAGTCAGTGTAATAATTTCGAGAACTACATACAGGCTCTTCAGTTATCCAGTTCGATATTGAAAGAGGCCGAGTCGCGCGGGCATAAGATAAACATCCTTGATATAGGCGGTGGATTCCCGGTGAAGTACAACAGTAAGGCCAAATCCTTTAAAGCTTTGGCCAAAAAACTTAATATCGAAATAAACAGGCTCTTTCCAAAGTCAATGGAGATACTTGCCGAACCGGGACGTTTCATGGTGGCGAATTCCGCCACGCTTGTAACGAAGATAATAGGTAAGGCTGTTCGGGACGGCAAGACATGTTACTATCTGGATGACGGGGTCTACCACACATTTTCAGGGATAGTCTTCGACCACTGCCAGTATCCGCTCAAGGCCTTTAAGGACGGCCCTCTGAAGGTATGCGCGGCGTTCGGGCCGACATGCGACGCTTTCGACACGATATCCGTCGCGGAGAATCTTCCGCAGCTCCAGATAGGCGATTATGTCTACGCCGAGAATATAGGCGCTTACTCGATCGCCTCAAGCACCTACTTCAACGGCTTCCCTCCGGCCAAAGTAGTACACATAAATAAATAGGGCGCTATTACAAGCGCCCTACGAATTCCGTAATAAGATGCTTTGCAGATCTAATCTTTTTCTCTATTATCCGAGGAATGGAACGCGATTACATCGAATATCGTTCCGCAAAATGTGCACCATTTACACGCACAGTCTACTTCATCCAGCTTCTTACCGCAATTCGGACATTTCATATACTGACCCTCCTGTTGTACTCGAGTTTCTAAATATTTGTAGAAAGTGGGGAAAAAAATCGTAGAACCACGTCGCGGTTCTACGTGTTTCTCATCTCTTTACCCTATATAAGTATACCACATGTTAAGTAAAAAGCAAGCCAGAGTGGGTTTTATAGCCAATGGGTTAAATATCAAGCATTGTATTACATTTACAAAAGGACGGGTTTTTAAGGGAAGGGGAATATTTCCCCTTTCAACTTTAGAAGAAAAGGGGTTTGTAAGGGGAAAGGAGGACATTCTCCTCCTTTCCCCTACTTTAGGTTATTCTCATGTTAAGGTGGTAGTACCTTTAAGGAAAAGGGATACAGCGATCCCGCCCCGGGTAGTTTACGTGTTGTGGCGGGAGAGCGTCATAAGGGAAAAACTACGTTTTTCCCTTTGAAATTTAAAAACCCTATATCGTAGTCTACGTATAGGGTTTTTAAATTGGTAGCGGGGGTCCGATTCGAACGGACGACCTTCGGGTTATGCTTACTACTACGGTTTTCACCGCGCCTCTTAGGCTTTGTAGTCTGGACTATACCTTCATCCTTCTCGCATGAAGCGAGTTAGGATGCCTGCCGTCTAGTCTCTACACCTTCCCAGAACTCTATTTGGTTCTGGGCTTGGCTCGGTATTACCATTTCAGGCTTCACCGAGTTTGACAGGTTTTCATTCAGTCGTTTCTGACTGAACAGCCCCTTGCGGACAACAAATCCCATCGCTCTCTATAAACGGCCGACTGTGGTTTACGCTGTCTTTTCTCGGTCTCCACCAGACTTATTCCACTTTTGTAAGTGGAAAATGCCGAGATTGGCATCACGTAAAATATTTCCAATCGGTCAATGTAGATTATTGCAAAATCAAAGTCTTTATCGCCGTAACGCGACCTTAACATGCGACGACGATTTGTCTTTGTCCTACGGCTATCAACCGTATAGTTGCCATTATAATACCAGGCGCTCTTAACTTGAATCTTAAGAAGCTTCCCGTTTACATCAAGAGCCAAGTCATAGGGAAGTCTATCACCTATGGGCTTCAGCACCTTAAAGCCTCTTTTTAAGAGCGCGGTTATAACGGCAGACTCTGCAATATCTGCTTTGAGCTTTGTGTCCATACTGAGCCCGACGAGCTACCAGGCTGCTCCACCCCGCAATGTAGGGTCATTATAACTAAAGATCCGGCTATTTGCAAGGATTATTATTCTGGGGGTGAACCTATACTTCTCTCAATGGCTTATTGATCACTTTTTTGCGGGGTATGACTTGAGTATGATCTCGCCCTTTTTGGCCACGCCTATCCTGTCGCGGGCCTTCTTCTCTACGTATATGATGTCGGTTTCGAGCCGCCTCTTCTCCTCTTCCAGCGCCTTGATCTCTTCCTTAAGGCTCTTAAGCTGCCGGTCTAGAGCTCTACTCTTGTATTGTATCTGCTGATATTTTATGAAGGGCGGCAGGAACGCGGCAAGCAATATGATAACAAATACGACCGTCTTTACTCTGCTCTTTTGCCCCATATAGCCTTACCTGCCTGACTGCCCGTCTTATTTCCATGCGCCGGTAGGCAGGCCGTAAACGGCCTTCTTGCCCAAGGACTCTTCTATTCGCAGCAATTCATTATACTTACATATCCTGTCCGTCCTGCAAACGGAGCCGGTCTTTATCTGGCCCGTATTCATGGCCACCACAAGATGCGCTATCGTAGTGTCTTCCGTCTCACCTGACCTGTGTGACACAACGGCCGTATAGCCGTGCTTCTTTGCCAGGTCCATGGTATCGAGCGTCTCGGTAAGCGTTCCTATCTGGTTCAATTTTATCAGGATAGAATTGGCCACTTTTTTATCTATGCCCATTCTCAGTCTTTTGACGTTCGTAACGAAGAGGTCGTCCCCGACGATCTGGATCGACTTGCCCAGCTTCTCGGTCATCTTCCTCCAGCCTTCCCAGTCATCCTCCGCGAGTCCGTCCTCTATCGAGACTATCGGGTACTTCGATACCCATCTGGAATAGAACTCTATCATGTCGAGGCTTGAATTCTCTTTCTTGGGCTCCGCCTCCAGGATATATTTGCCCTTCTCGAAGAATGAGCTCGACGCTGGATCGAGCGCTATCGAGATATCCTTGCCGGCCTTGTATCCCGCCTTATCTATAGCCGCCAGTATCACCTCCACGGCCTCTTCGTTCGATTTAAGATCGGGGGCGAATCCGCCTTCATCCCCGACCGCGGTAGACAATTTTTTATCGTGCAGTATCTTCTTTAAAGAATGGAATGTCTCGGCGCCCCATCTGAGAGCCTCGGCAAATGATTTGGCGCCTATCGGCATTACCATGAACTCCTGGAGATCCACATTGTTGTCGGCATGAGCACCGCCGTTCAGTATATTCATCATCGGTATCGGCAGGACCTTCGCCTTGTCTCCGCCTATATACCTGTATAAAAGCATATCTTTCGAGACCGCTGCCGCTTTCGCGACCGCCAGGGATACCCCGAGCGTCGCGTTCGCGCCCAGCCTCGCTTTATTCGGCGTGCCGTCCAGGTCTATCAGGCACTGATCGAGCTCGCCCTGCATCAGCGCGTCTTTGCCCTTGATGGCTTTTTTTATCTCGCCGTTAACGTTCGCGACGGCCTTTAAGACTCCCTTGCCGCCGTATTTGGACTTATCGCCGTCTCTCAATTCGACGGCCTCATGTTCGCCCGTGGAGGCGCCGCTCGGCACGGCCGCCCTGCCGAAAGAGCCGTCTTCCAAAATCACATCGACTTCCACGGTTGGATTTCCTCTTGAATCAAGTATCTGTCTCGCCTTTACGTCCGAAATTCCGGTCTTCATCCCTTCACTACCTTCCTTCCCTCTATCTTTATCTTCCCTTCGACAAAGAGCTTTATCGCCTCGGGGTATATTTTGTGCTCCTCTTCGTGGATCCGCTCCAGCAAAGTCACTTCCGTATCGTCTTGTTTTATCTCCACCGTCTTCTGTAAAATTATCGGCCCGTTATCGAGATTCTCGTCGACAAAGTGGACCGTAACTCCCGTCACCTTGACCCCGTGATCTATGGCGTCTTTTATCCCACGAGCCCCTTTAAACGACGGAAGAAGCGCCGGATGGATATTCATTATCCTGTCCCTGTATTCGGTGATAAAGTAGGGGCTCAGTAGCCGCATGAAGCCCGCCAAGACCACCAGCTCGACATTCTTCTCTCTTAAACGCTTTACTATCTCTCTGTCAAAATCTTCTCTCGTTTTGTATCCGGCCTTGTCGAGTACAATCGCCTCGATACCGGCCTTCCTGGCGCGCTCCAGAGCGAACGCTTCCTTTTCGTCGCTAAGGACGAGGGCTATCTTTGCGGGTATATGGCCCTTACCGATACTGTCGATTATCGCCTGGAGATTCGTCCCGTTCCCGGAACAGAGAACCGCTATGCTTATCAATTACTCCTCGCTTGCTATCTTCTCTATCTTGGCGTCTATCGCCTCTTTGGTATTCACGCCGACGAGACGGGAGTGCTCTTTGCCGGACTTAAAGAATACTATCGTCGGAATATTAAATATGGATAATTCCGTTGCCAGCTCCGGGCTATCGTCTACATTGGCCTTCGCGACCTTTACGCTGGTCCTGCGCTCCTCGGCTATCCTCTCGACCGCCGGGGCTATCACCTTGCACGGCACGCACCACGGCGCCCAGAAATCGACGAGCACGAGCCTGTCCGAACCCAAGACCTCTTTACTAAAATTACCGCTGTTTATCTCTACCATATAATACCTCTACCTCTTTTCTGCTTCGCCCTTCAACTACCAATAGCCGGTAGGGCTTCGCAGGAATTGTCTATAAGGTCCTACGAAGCCATAACCGAGCTTTTCGGGTTAGATGGCGAAGTAGACCTCTTTACCATTCGCCTTCGCATTCAACTCGTAATAGGCTTAATGCTTCGGCGAATATATCCGCCGAAGCACCTTCTCTATATCTTATTGATTGCGTAGGCGGACTACTTTAGTCGGGCAGACTTCAAAACATTTCCCCATGTTCTGACACTTCCCGTAATCAATTTTTGCTAAATTGTCCTCTATTTTCACTGCCGCCGAAGGGCAGGCCTTTTCGCATTTCCTGCAGCCGATGCAGCCAGCGCTGCAGACCTTCATCACTACGGCTCCCGGTTCCCTGGAGCTGCACTTCACGTAGTAATGTTTCTCGGCGGGAGTGATCTCGAATAATCGCTTCGGGCACGCTTTTACGCATTTGCCGCAAGACGTGCATTTGGCGGCGTCCACCGCCGGAAGTCCGTCTTCGCCCATAATGATCGCGCCGAATGGGCAGTCATCAACGCAATCGCCGAATCCGAGGCACCCAAAAGCGCAGGCCTTTTGCCCGTTGAAGACGAGCGAGGCCGCCTTGCAGCTTCTTATGCCGTTATAAAAATATTTATCCTTCGCTCTCCTGCCGCCGTTACAAAGCAGCGTAGCGATAGTTTTGACTTTCGAATTATAATCTATTCCCAGGATTTGCGCAACAAGTTTTCTGGATTCGTCACCGCTTACTACGCAGTCCGACGGCACGGCCTCTCCTTTTTTCAGGGCCTCGGCAAACGCGGTACATCCGGCCTTGCCGCAAGCGCCGCAATTCGTCCCGGGAAGCTTCGTTATTATGAGCGCTACCTCCGGATCGACCTTTACTCCGAAGATCTTCAGCACATAAGCGAGGCCCACCCCGAAGAAGAGCCCGAGGGCGGCCATCGTTACGACAGGTGTGATTAATCTAACTCCATAGTCCATAGTTATACCTTAAAACCACTGAAGCCCAGAAACGCGAGCGACATGAGGCTCGCTATTACAAACGTAATGGGCGCGTCCTTAAAACATTTCGGAACATCCGCGAACTCGAGCCTCTCCCTGATACCGGACATCAGGAACATCGCCAGGGTAAATCCTACTCCGGCCCCGAAACCCTGAAGCAACGACATGTAAAAACTTCCGGCCACGGCCTTGTTGTTGAGGAAGAACATATCCGTATTCAATATCGCCACTCCAAATACAGCGCAGTTCGTGGTTATAAGCGCCAGGTAGATGCCGAGCATCTTATATAGCGCCGGGGACTTCTTCTGTATTATGATCTCGGCGAACTGTACGAACGCGGCTATCACCAGGATGAAGCTCAATGTTCGCAGGTACTGGAGATCGTAGGGAAGAAGTACAAATTTATAGAGCAGCCATGTTATGGCGGAGGCCATCGTCGTAACGAATGTGACCGCGATGCCCATCGAGACGGCAGGGCCCGTATGCTTTGAGACCCCTATAAAAGGACAGAGCCCCAGGAACCTGGACAAGATGAAATTATTAATGAATGCGGTGCTGATTATTATCGTTATGTACGTGGATAGCTCCATTATTTCCTCTTATCCATAAAGTGGTTGATCGCGCCGACTAAGAGCCCTATAGTGAGCAGCGCGCCCGGCGCCAGTATCATAAAGAGCGCCGGCTCGAATGACTTATGTATTGAAAAACCGAATATGGTGCCGTTGCCTATTGACTCCCTTATCAAGGATATGACTACAAGCGCCCACGTAAACCCTAATCCCATTCCCAGCGAATCGAGTATGGACCTTATGGGTGAATTCTTCGACGAGAAGGCCTCGGCGCGCCCTAAGACTATGCAATTGACCACTATCAGCGGCACGTATATGCCGAGCGACCTCGACAAGAGAGGAGCGTACGCCTTCATCACAAGCTCGACTATCGTGACAAACGTCGCGATTATTACTACAAAGCACGGTATTCGTACCTTCTCCGGCACGATATTGCGCACGAGCGATATGAATATATTCGCGCCCACCAGGACGAAAGTAGCGGCCACTCCCATGCCGAAACCGTTCGATACGCTCGTCGATATCGCGAGCGTGGGGCAGAGCCCGAGCGCCATCTTGAACGTCGGGTTCTCTTTCCATATGCCTTTGGTGAATTCGTGCAGCATCTTCATCCTTCGGCCCCTGCCGATCGCTCAGGATGAACCCTGAGCCCGTCGAATGGGTTCACTTCTTGATCTCCGCCAGGAACTTATCTATCGTGGCGCGCACGGAATCGGTGACCGCCCTGCTCGATATCGTGGCGCCGGTTATCGCGTCTATATTCTTCTTTAATCCTATCCCGGACGCGGGCTTGCCCCTAAACTGTTTCAGGAACCACGCCTCTTTCTCTCCCGGCCTTATCTCCTCTATTTTGGAGCCGAGCCCGGGAGTCTCCTGGTGCTGAATGACTTCCAGTCCCTCTATAGTGCCCGCCGGATCTATCCCTACTATCATATGTATATATCCGCCGTAGCCATTGGCGGCTACCTTCACACAATATCCGGCGAGAGCGCCGCCTTTCAGAGCTTCATAATATTCGATGCCGTTTGACTCCTTTTTCGTAAAC
>Ga0268276_1002527_pt1 | contig 15476 bp, 14 predicted proteins | sample saktaG_4_FD_190145 | JGI IMG/M metagenome (GOLD analysis project Ga0268276, IMG submission 190145) | Saline water microbial communities from Sakinaw Lake, British Columbia, Canada - sak_2010_1_5_45m | ecosystem: Environmental > Aquatic > Non-marine Saline and Alkaline > Saline ...
CAAATGCCGGCAAAGTTGCCGCAAGCGTCAGGATGCAAAAGAGCATATTTTATTTTTTCTGGAAAAACTACAGGAAAAGCTGGAAAATATTGTTAATTCCACTGCTTGTAGTTGTTCTTGGCTTGAGAATTTTATTAACTTTTGCCAAAAATTTTTTTAAGTAACCTTTTTTATTCTTTTAATAAATTATTTATATTAAAATATAAAAATCGGATTGTGTTTTTAGGTATAGGAGATTTTTTTGAAAATTCTAATAACAGGCATTGCCGGCTTTGTGGGGAAACACCTGCTAAGGCATCTGCTGGACCGCAATGGGATCTCTCAATATGATTCGGTGGAAATCCTGGGGGTTGATTTAAGCTTTAAAAATTTTGAAGTCGGCAGTTTTACTGCAGGTAAGGATAGATTAAGAATAATCCAGGCAGATTTAAAAGATAAAGAAAAAGTCGATCGTCTAATTAAGGATTTCAAGCCTGACCAGTTATTTCATCTTGCGGCCCAAAGTTCTGTTGATTTTTCCTGGGAAAATCCAATAGAAACCTTTGAGGCCAATGTATTTAGCGGAATAAATATTTTAGAAAGTGTAAAAAATCACTGCGGAGGCTGTTGCAAGATTTTAGTGGCCTGTACCGCTGAAGAATATGGTGAGTCAGATTATGACGGGAAAGGTATTAAAGAGGACCAAAAAATTTACCCTTTAAATCCTTATGCGATAAGCAAAGCCGCACTGGATTTTTTTTGTACCACCTACCTGAGAGTTTTTAAACTGCCGGTCTTTATTACCAGGTCCTTTAACCATACAGGTCCGGGCCAGTCTGACAGGTTTGTCATATCTGATTTTGCAAAGCAAATTGCAGAAATAGAAAAAATGGGAAAGGATCCCACCATTTTTGTTGGAAACTTGAACGTGTACAGGGATTTTCTGGATGTCAGGGATGTTGTAAGAGCTTACACAAGTATTTTAAACAAGGGCAAATTTGGCGAAGTATATAATGTATGTTCGGGCCGGAAAAATAAAATTTCTGACCTTTTGAAAATATTGGTTTCCTATAGTGTTATGCCGGACATTGAAATCAGGCAGGACAAAAATAAGCTTCGTCCAATTGATCGTGAAACAATATTTGGCAATAATGCCAAACTTATGGCACACACAGGTTGGAAACCCCAATATAATATTCGCCAGTCATTGTTAGATACCCTGGACTGGTGGAGAGAAAGGAGCTAAGAATTGAAAGCAGTTATACTTGCAGGAGGTAAGGGGACAAGAATGCGCCCCCTGACATATTTAAATCCTAAACCAATGCTGCCGCTCATCAATAAACCTTTTATGGAAAATTTTATTTTATGGCTCAAAGGTTATGGGTTAAATGAAATAATTCTATCGACCTGCTTTCTTCCGGATGTTTTTAAAGATTATTTTGGAGATGGAGGCAAGACAGAGGTTAAACTGACATACATTACAGAGGCAGAACCACTTGGCACCTGTGGGGCAGTCAAAAATGTTGAGAAATACCTGGATAACAAAGCTTTCATGGTTTTTAACGGTGATATTTTAACCTCTTTAAACCTTAAAAATATGATAGCTTTCCACAAAGCAAAAAAAGCAGATATAAGCATAGCGCTTACACCGGTAGAGGACCCTACGGCCTACGGGCTTGTTCCAATTGACAAGGATAGTAAGGTTAAAGAGTTCCTGGAAAAGCCAAGTTTTGAGGAAATTAATACAAATCTTATAAATGCAGGCACATATATAATTGAATCGCACTTGCTTGGCCATGTGCCGCCAAACGAAAACTACTCATTTGAAAGAGGGCTTTTCCCGAAAGCTTTAAAGCTAGGCTACAAAATATATGGCTTTGTTTCAAATGCATATTGGCTGGATGTCGGGACACCTGAAAAATATCTTACTGCCCATATAGATATACTTGACAGAAAAATAAACTTCAAGTTCCCTTATAAGAAAGTTTTACCAAATATCTATGTTGGAGAAGGGGCCAAATTCAGCAAGGAAAATCTTGCAATGGGTCCCATTGTTATCGGAGATAAGACAGTCCTGGAAAAAGATGCAAGGATTTTGCCACTTACAGTAATAGGAAATAATTGTATAATTTCAGCGGGGAGCAGTATTTCGGGAAGCATAATTTTTGACGGCTGCCATATTGGCAAGAATTGCATTATTAGAAATTCAATTTTGTCCAAAAATGTAAAAGTTGGAGATAATGTTAAAATTGAGGACATGTCAATAATAGGTGATAACACAACAATTGAGCATAACAATATTCTTAAAAACGGTATAAAGATCAATGTCAATTCGCTTATTACCGAAGAGCAAATAACTTTTTAGGAGGTGCAGTTTTGAGAGCTTTAATAACAGGAATTACAGGCCAGGATGGTTCTTATTTGGCGGACCTGTTGCTTGAAAAAGGATACGAGGTTTACGGAATGGTCAGGAGATCATCTGTTGAAAAATTGGACAGGATTGAACATATAAGGGACAGGGTTAAATTTGTTCAGGCAGATTTGCTTGACCAGCTTTCTATTATCAGCGCAATAAGAGAGGCTGATCCCGATGAGGTATATAATCTTGCAGCCATGTCATTTGTCCCGACATCATGGAGCCAGCCTGTGCTCACAGGAGAGTTTACTGCTATAGGTGTTACAAGAATGCTTGAGGCTATCAGGCTGGTAAATAAGAATATTAAGTTTTACCAGGCATCCAGTTCTGAAATGTTTGGCAAAGTAAGACAAAATCCTCAAAATGAAAATACGCCTTTTCATCCAAGGAGTCCTTATGGTGTTGCAAAGGTTTACGGGCATTATATTACTGTAAACTACAGGGAAAGTTATGGCATTTTTGCAGCAAGCGGTATACTTTTCAATCATGAGTCACCAAGAAGAGGGCTTGAATTTGTAACGAAAAAAGTTACAAATGCTGTTGCAAAGATAAAGTTAGGGCTTACCGAAAGCCTTTATCTTGGCAACCTGGATGCTAAAAGAGATTGGGGATATGCAAAAGATTACGTAGAGGCGATGTGGCTCATGCTGCAGCAGGGCAGTCCTGATGATTATGTAATCAGCACCGGGGAGACACACAGTGTTAAGGAATGGGTGCAGGCTTCATTTTCGTGTCTTGACCTTGACTGGGAAAAATATGTAAAAATGGATGAAAAACTGCTCCGCCCTGCAGAAGTGGACCTTTTAATTGGTGATTCTACAAAGGCAAGAGATAAACTTGGCTGGAAACCACAGGTCAATTTTGAAGGTCTTGTAAAGCTTATGGTTGAGCATGATTATAATGAGTTAAAAAATGAAAGAAGAAATTAAATTTGGAACAGATGGCTGGAGAGGTGTAATCGGATTTGATTTTGATGAAGAAAAAGTAAAAATCATCTCTCATGGGATAAGCCAGTACCTGAATGCGAAAAATAAGAATAAAAATTGCCCTGGCGAAGTAATTGTAGGATATGACACACGTTTTTTGTCAAATAAGTTTGCAGAAACAGCTGCAAGAATTTTTGCAGAAAATGGAATTTCTACCCTGATTTCCGGCAGTTATGTAACTACACCGATGATCTCTTATGCTGTTGTTAAAAACAACGCCGACCTTGGTATCATGATAACAGCGAGCCATAATCCCTACTATTATAATGGCTACAAAATAAAGGGCCCTTATGGAGGATCTGCAACTCCTGATATAGTGTCAGAAATTGAAAAAAAGGTAAATGCTTTAAATAATGTTAAAGATCGCAAGCCCGGCAGACATGCTTATAAAGACGTAAGCAAACTGGATTTAGCGCCTGATTACAAGAAATATATTTTAAGCCTGGTGGACACAGACATTATAAAAGGTTTTAAATTCCCATTGCTTATTGATCCAATGTATGGAGCGGGCCAAACTACTTATAAGGATATTTTACAGTCATTGGATCCCCTGGAAGTGTATGAAATCCATTCAAATATAAACACATCTTTCGGAGGGATTAACCCTGAACCAATAGGAGATAATTTAAATGAAGCTGTTTCAGCATTAAAAGAAAAACACTGTAAACTGGCAATTTGCCTTGACGGTGACGGAGATAGGATAGGCGCAATTGGTGAGGAAGGCAATTTTGTCAGCTCCCATCATATTTTTGCCATTGTTTTGAATTACCTTGTCAAGCATAAGAAGCTTTATGGCAAAGTTGTAAAGACATTTACCACTTCCTCAATAATTGACAGGATATGTGCAAAATATGACCTTGAACTTATAACTACGCCTGTAGGATTTAAATATATCATCAAGGAAATTTTATCCGGCGGAGTAATAATGGGTGGTGAAGAGAGCGGTGGATTATGGGCAAGCGGCTATATACCTGAAAGAGATGGAATGTTGATGGGTCTTATTCTTCTTGAAATTCTTTGCAGGCAAAATAAAACTGTCAATGAGATTCTTGCAGATATTTACAATGAATTTGGATATTTTGTTTACAGAAGACAGGACTACGGGACCGACTCTTATAAAAAAGAGAAATTAAATAAATTGCTTTCAACCGGGATCCCGGAACTTTTAAAAAATGAAGGTGCCGGGGAACCTGTTACTGTTGACGGCTATAAATATTTTTTGGATGATGGAAGCTGGCTCATGATAAGGATATCCGGCACCGAAGCGGTCACCAGGGTTTATGTTGAAAGCAGTTCAAGCCAAAGACTGGATTATCTTCATAAATTAGGTAAAAAGTTACTTTCAGATTTGAATTAATTTATTTTTAAAATACTAAATTGAAAGGGATATGGATGAACATACTGGATGATCTGGAAAAGATTAAAAAACTTGATAAGCAGGGAATGCTGGAGGTTGAAGAAAACTTTTACCGGCAGTTGGAGAGCTCCAAAAAAATTGCGGAAAGTTTTGACTTAAACCAGGTAAAATTAAAAAAACTCTCAGGTATGGCCATTCTTGGTATGGGTGGCTCCGGCTTTGTGGGGGATATCATAAAAAGCCTCGTAAAAGATGAAATTGATATTCCTGTTGAGATTGTGAAAAGCTATGATTTGCCTGGATTTGTTAAAACCGGGTGGCTGGTTATCCCGGTAAGCTATTCCGGCGACACAGAAGAAACAGTAATTGCTGCCAGGCAGGCGCTAAAGAGAGGCTGCACTCTTTTATGTGTGACTGCCGGTGGTGAAATGGAAAAAATTGCCCGGGAAAATAACCAGGCTGTGATAAAAGTACCTTCAGGATTTCAACCCAGGGGTGCATCCGGATATTTATTCTTTTCAACTTATCTTGTACTTGGCAGAATGGGGATCATAGATATCAACGCCGGAGATGTTAAAGAGGCCCTGGACCTAATTAAGAATAAAGCTTCCCGGTACGCAAGAGAAGTAAGCACGCAAGAAAATTATGCAAAGCAAATTGCTCTTGAAATAGGCAATAAGTTGCCCGTAATTTATGGTACAAGCGGGATCCTTTCCGCAGTAGCATTCAGATGGAAATGTGAATTAAACGAAAATTCCAAATTTCCAAGCTTCTGGTCAGAATTTCCCGAGCTTAACCATAATGAAACGGTTGGATGGGAAAACCTTAAAGAACTGACATCAAATTTTGTTCTTGTAGTTTTTAAAGACAGCACTGCAACTGCAAGAATCAAGGTCAGGATAGATACTACAGTTAAAATAATAAAGGATAATTTAAATAAAATAATAGAAATACCTGTTGAAGGTAAAAGCAAGCTTGCAAAAGCTATGTCTCTCATGTACCTGGGAGATATTGCAAGCGTCTACCTGGCACTTTTAAACGAAACAGATCCAACACCGGTAGACAAAATATTAGTTTTAAAAGCAGAGCTTGCAAAACTTGATAAAAAATAGGAAGGAGACTCACAGTGGATTATGATGTAAAAGATATCAGCCTTGCAAAAGAAGGCGCAAATAAGATCGAGTGGGCAGGGAAAGACATGCTCGTGCTTGAAGGCATAAGTAATGATTTTTCAAGGGACAAGCCGTTTAAAGGAAGGGCCGTCGGGGCCTGTCTTCACGTAACCTCTGAAACCGCAAATCTCATGATTGCATTAAAAATCGGGGGTGCAGATGTGTTCTTGTGTGCGTCAAATCCTTTAAGCACACAGGATGATGTTGCTGCGTCACTTGTTAAAGATTACGGTATTTCAGTTTTTGCCATAAAGGGCGAGGCTAACGAAACCTACTATAAGCATATAAATAGTGTTCTTGACAAAGCGCCACAGGTCTCAATGGATGATGGGGCCGATTTGATTTCTACGGTCCATTCTAGCAGGAAAGAGCTCATTGGCAAGATTATTGGTGGTACTGAAGAAACAACAACAGGAGTGGTAAGACTTAAAATAATGGAAAAGAAGGGAGTGCTCCAGTATCCAATAATTGCCGTAAATGAAGCAAAGACAAAACATTTTTTTGATAACAGGTATGGCACCGGACAGAGTACAATTGACGGAATAATGAGAGCAACAAATATCCTGCTGGCGGGTAAAAAATTTGTTGTGCTTGGTTATGGATGGTGCGGTAAGGGTGTCGCTATGAGGGCAAGAGGAATGGGTGCAAGCGTTATTGTTCTTGAAGTTGACCCCTTTAAAGCCATTGAAGCTAAAATGGATGGATTTGACGTGATGAATGCAATTGAAGCTGCAAGGATCGGAGATATTTTTCTTTCAGTTACAGGAAATTTAAATGTAATTGGTGAAGATATCTTGAAGCAATGCAAGGATAATGCAATTGTTGCAAATTCAGGGCATTTCGATTCAGAGATTGACCTGAATTACCTTAAGAAAAACTGCAAAAGCGTAAAAAAAGCAAGACCTTTTGTTGAACAGTACGAGATGAAGGATGGTAGAAGGGTCAACGTGCTTGCTGAAGGAAGGCTGGTGAACCTGGGTGCTGCAGAGGGCCATCCTGCAAGTGTCATGGATATGAGCTTTGCAAACCAGGCATTGAGCGCTAAATATATATTTGAAAACAGTAAAAAGCTTGAAAAAAAAGTATATGCAGTGCCGGAAGAAATTGACAGAAAAATAGCCGAGCTGAAGTTAAGGAGCATGGGTATAACAATTGATAAATTGACGCCGGAGCAGGAGGAATATTTAAACTCATGGGAGATGGGGACCTAAGAAAAAGTGGCAGCATCAATGTCAGGACGCTCATTTGGAACAAGAAAACTTTAAAACTTATTGACCAGAGAGAGCTGCCATTTAAGGAAATATATGTAAACTGCAAAACATCAGGCGATGTTGGCAGTGCAATCAAAGACATGGTTGTAAGAGGAGCTCCTGCCATTGGAGTCAGCGCCGGGTATGGCGTAGCACTTGCCGCCAGCGAGTTTACCGCAAAGGACAGGCTGGCATTTATAGCCCACTTAAAATCAAGTATTGGCATGCTGTCAAAAACACGGCCGACTGCGATAAATCTTTTCTGGGCTCTGGGCAGGATGAGTAGAGCCATTGATAAAAACAGCAATCTTGGAATAGACGAGCTAAGGAAAATAATTATCAGGGAAGCGGAAGATATTGAAGAAGAGGACCTGCAAATAAATTACAGGCTTGGTGAAAACGGCAAAGATATTTTTACAAATTCCAGGAAAAAATTAAAAATCCTTACACACTGCAATGCGGGTGCGCTGGCTACTTCCGGCTATGGCACTGCTCTTGGTGTAATAAGAAGCCTTAGGCGTGCAGGTAAAGTTAAAAATGTTATAGTTGACGAGACCAGGCCTTATCTTCAAGGTGCAAGGCTCACTGCCTGGGAACTTTACCGGGAAAAAATTCCATTTTTTATAATCTCTGATAATATGTCGGGCTATTTCATGTCGGAAGGGGAAGTGGACATTGTGGTAGTCGGGGCCGATAGGATTGCTGCAAATGGAGACAGCGCAAACAAAATAGGAACGATGAGCATTTCCATAATGGCAAAATATTTTGATATACCTTTTTATATAGCTGCACCCCTGTCCACCATAGACGCCAAAACAAAAAACGGTTTAAAAATTCCAATCGAGCAAAGAGACGAGGAAGAAGTAAGGAAAGTATTGAGTAAAATCATAATACCCGGATATATGCCTGTAAGAAATCCTGCTTTTGATGTAACGCCAAATCAAAATATTACTGCTATAATTACTGAAAAGGGTGTAATCTATCCTCCATTTGAAGAAAATATTAAAAAAATTTTTAAACACTAAAAGCGGAGTTGGTTATGAGTAAAAATAAAGCTATGGTACTTGCTGCAGGTCTTGGAACCAGATTAAGGCCGTTAACAGATCTAATTTCCAAACCAATGGCTCCAATAGTAAACAAGCCCGTTATGGAGCATATAATTGAATTGCTTATAAAGCATAATTTCAAGGATATTGTATGCAACCTGCACTGGTTTCCCGAAGCAATAAAGGAATATTTTGGCGCCGGTTCAAAGTGGGGACTTAATATTTCTTACTCTTTTGAAGAAACTTTGTTAGGGACCGCGGGCGGGGTTAAGAAAGTCGAGGATTTTTTTGAAGGCGAGACTTTCGTTGTTATCAGCGGTGATTCACTGACTGATATTAACTTGACGGATGTCCTGGAATTCCATAAAAAGAAGGGTGGCATTGCTACACTGGCACTATCCGAAGTTGAAGATCCCTGGCAGTATGGTGTTGTCCTGCTTGATGACAGTAAAAAAATTACAGGTTTTCAGGAAAAACCTCTAAGTGGTGAAGAGAAATCTAGCCTGGCAAACACAGGTATTTATGTATTCGAACATGAAATATTTGATTACATCCCCTCCGGAGCTTTTTATGATTTCGGTAAAAATGTATTTCCGGCTCTTCTTGATAAGAATGTTGATTATTATGGATTCAAACATAACCAATACTGGAATGATGTAGGATGTCTTGATGAATATCAGAGGGGTAATTTTGATGCCCTGGAGGGTAAAGTTAAAGTTTCAATTCCCGGAATACAGATAAAAGACGGGGTTTGGGTCGGGAAAAACTGCAGGATTTTCGAAGAAGTTGTAATTATACCACCGGTATGTATTGGCGATAACTGTACCATTAAAAAAGGAGCAAAACTATTCGGGCCAATAATTCTGGGAGACAATATAATAGTTGATGAAAGGGCCGTGCTTTACAGAGGAATAAAATGGGGAGGCGGATATATTGGCAAAGATGCTTCACTCATAGGGGCAATTATTGGTTTCAATGCAAAAATAAAAGATAAAGCATCGGTACTGGAAAAAGCGGTAATTGGTTCAAAAAGCATAATAGGCGATGGAATAATTATCCATCCAAGCGTAAAAATTATGTCTAATGAGATTATAAAATAACGTTAATTCTGGTATTATAGACTTAAACCGGTAAAGTTATTTTATATAAGAATTGCTAAATAATTTAAATATAACAGAATTTTTAAAAGACACTATAATACCGCCAATTTGTTCGGTATGTGGAAAGATTTGTGCCGAATTTTTATGCCAGGATTGCAACTCAAGAATTAAATTTTTAGATGAACCTGTTTGCCGGTACTGCGGGAGACCTATTACTTTCAAAAATAATCCGGGTGTTGGAATTTGTACTTTATGTAAAAATGAGAATTACAGTTTCTACAGGTTAAGAAGTTTTTCTTTATATAAGGAGCCGATAGTGAATTTAATACAAAAATTTAAATATAAAAAATATTATTTTTTGGCCAAATTACTGGCAGGATTTTTAAAAAAAGCTTATGAAAAGCATTTTAGCAGCGAAAAAATAGACTATATCGATACCGTTCCAAATTATGCTGCTGCCGGTCAATGTAGCAAATATTACAAAAGCCATATGCAAATTCTTGCAGAAGATCTTTCTAAAATAACCAGGATCCCATTTTTAAATAATATAATAAAAATCAGGGATACTTTAAAACAGCAAAAACTTGATTACTACCGGCGAAAGATCAATTTGACTGACGCATTTAAAGTCAGGAATTGCTTGTTTTCATATGGCAAAAATATATTGCTTATTGACGATGTTTGGACAACGGGGTCGACTCTTAATGAAATTAGTTCTATACTAAAAAAAGCAAAAGCTAATAAAATATATTTATTAACATTGGCGAGAGGAGCATAATTGGAAGAGAGAGTAAAAGGAACCGTAAAATGGTTCAACCCTGAAAAGGGTTTTGGTTTTATTGAACCAGAAAGCGGGGAAGATGTATTTGTGCATTTTTCCAGTATAGTGACCGAAGGTTTTAAGACACTGGAAAAAGGGCAGAAAGTAGAATTTGAAATTATTCAGGGAGAAAGAGGATTGCAGGCAAATAATGTAAATTTGGTGGTGTAGTCTTAAAAGAAAATCTAAGTTCATTAAGGAGTGATCATATGGAGTTTAAGATTAAAAGCAGGAACATGGATTTAAATGATGAATTGAAGGATAGGGCAGAGAAAAAAATCAAGGATAAAATGCTGAAATATTTTGATAGGATCATAAAGATGGAAGTTGAACTGATTTTGGAAAAAAACCCTAAGATAGCTTTGAACAACCTGATAGAAGTAACTGTTTTTACAGGTAGTGAGGTTTTAAGAGCAGAAAGCTCTGGTTCCGATATGTTTGAAGCCATAGACAAAGTCAGCAACAAGCTTGAACGATTGATTAAAAGATTTAGAGACAAACTTATCCAAAGAGGCAGAAAAGGCTATGAGTCCAGGATTAGTTCCGGTGCAAATGTTGAAAAAGAATTAAAGAAAATGATTGTTAAAACAAAAACGTTTACATTAAAACCTATCGCTCCTGAAGAAGCAGTTATCCAAATGGAACTTTTAGGGCATGATTTTTTTGTTTTTATCAGTTCAGAAACCGGGGGAACCGCTGTTGTTTACAAGAGGAAAGATAAAAATTACGGACTTATAGAGCCTGTTGCATAAATTATAAGTGAGCTTAGACAATCAAAACTTATTACATTTTAGGTGAAGCAAGATGCTTAATAAATTTACTAGTGTATTAAAATTTGGAGAAGGTAGAAAGCAGAAAAAATATGATGAAATTGTAAGGATGGTAAATAGTCTTGAGCCAGGCATATCCAGCCTGACAAACGCTCAGCTAGCTGCAAAAACCTTTGAATTTAAGGACAGGTATAATAAAGATAATAATATTGATAACTTGCTTGTTGAAGCATTTGCGGTAGTCAGGGAGGTTGCAAAGCGAACTATTAATATGAGGCATTTTGATGTCCAGATAGTTGGCGGGATCGTTCTTTTTGAAGGTAAAATTGCAGAGATGAAGACTGGAGAAGGCAAGACCCTTGTTGCCACGCTGCCGGTATTCCTGAATTCCATTACCGGAAAATCTGCCCATGTTGTTACGGTAAATGATTATCTTGCTAAAAGAGACAGCCAGTGGATGGGACCTGTTTATAATCTTCTTGGCGTCAGGGTGGGATTGCTGCAGCATGGAAACACAACTGCGGAGCGCAGCATTGCCTATGATTGCGATGTTGTATATGGGACAAATAGTGAGTTTGGTTTTGACTACTTAAGGGATAATATGGTGATACACTCCGAGGAGATGGTCCAGAAAGGACACTCTCTTGCAATTGTTGATGAAGTTGACAGCATCCTGATTGATGAGGCAAGAACTCCACTTATAATCTCCGGAATTGCTTATGAGACAACTGAGCTATATAAAAAATTTTCACAGATTGTTACCCGGCTTATCAAAGATGAAGATTATGAAATCGATGAAAAAGCCAAAACTGCTGCTGTGACTGAAGAGGGTGTGGCAAAGGTTGAAAAAATTACGGGGATCGAGAACCTTTATGATCCGAGAAACTATCTTCATATTCATGCTTTAAACCAGTCTTTGCGTGCATATAATCTTTTTAAAAAAGATGTTGATTATATGATTAAAGACGGTGAGGTGTTGATTGTTGATGAATTTACCGGAAGGCTCATGATTGGCAGGCGGTACAGTGAGGGACTGCACCAGGCAATAGAAGCAAAAGAGCATGTTAAAATAAAAGAAGAAAACCAGACACTTGCAACAATCACGATTCAAAATTATTTCAGGATGTATAAAAAGCTTTCGGGCATGACAGGCACAGCACTTACCGAAGCTGCAGAGTTCAGGCATATTTACAAACTGGAAACATATGTAATTCCTACAAATATGCCAATGATTAGAGACGACTTATCAGATTTTATTTATAAGACCGAGGATTCAAAATATAATGCCGTTGTGGAAGATATAATTTCCAGGTATGAAAAAGGCCAGCCCGTGCTTGTTGGAACAATTTCCATTGAAAAATCTGAAAGGCTCAGCGGAATGCTTAAAAGGAGAGGGATCCCGCATCAGGTATTAAACGCCCGATATCATGAAAAAGAAGCAGAGATAATTGCGTTGGCAGGACAGCCAAAATCAGTAACAATTGCGACAAACATGGCTGGTAGAGGGACCGACATTGTGCTTGGTCCGGGTGTGGTGGCTGTGGGTGGTCTTCATGTACTTGGAACTGAAAGGCACGAGAGCAGGAGAATTGACAACCAGTTACGTGGAAGAAGCGGAAGACAGGGAGATCCCGGTTCAAGCCAGTTTTATTTAAGCCTGGAAGATGAGCTGCTGAGGCTTTTTGGTTCAGACAGGATTGGCTGGGTCATGGAAAGGTTTAACTTTCCGGAAGATATGCCAATACAGCATCCAATAATTGGCCGTTCGATTGAAAACGCTCAGAGGCAGGTTGAATCAAGGAATTTTGAAATCAGGAAGCACGTACTTGAATATGACGATGTAATGAACAAGCAGCGAGAGGTTATATATAAGAGAAGGCAAATGATTCTTGCAGAAAATGATTTAAAAAGTTATGCTCTGGAACTTGTCAAGGGTTCTATCAGCAGTATCGTTGATTTATATATCACTCCAAATGAATTTACTGAAAACTGGAATATCGATGATCTCTCAAGCTTCCTGGTTTCAATATTTGTAAGTGATTTGTTTAAAATGCCTGCTGTTGTCGAAAAAATGGAAAATGAAAGATTTAGGGTCAGCGAACTAAAAGAAGTACTGGCAGAAGAAGCTTTAAAGCTATATGAAAAACGTGAAATCAAGGTTTCCTTGGAGATTATGAGAAAACTTGAAAAACTTGTCATGATAAATGTAATAGACAACAGGTGGAGAGAGCATCTCCTTGAAATGGATTATTTAAAGGAAGGCATTGGCCTCAGAGCTTATGGGCAGAGAGATCCCCTGGTTGAGTACAAGCATGAGTCTTATAATTTGTTTAAGGACCTGATTGAAGAAATAAAGGTAGACACCATTAAATTAATGTTTAATGCAAAGGTTGTTACCCAGGAAGAAGCCCAGGAGGATAGGAGCAGGGAAACTGTAAAAAACGTAAGGACCAGTGGTCCCGAAAAAGTAACCTCGGGGGATTCTTCAAAAGCTTCCAGGCCGGAACCTGCCAGATCAGAAAAAATCGGCAGGAATAACCCTTGCCCTTGCGGCAGTGGTAAAAAATATAAAAAATGTTGTGGCAAGTAAAGTAAATAAAGCAAACATAGTAAATAAAGCAAACATAGTAAATAAAGTAAATAAGGAGACAGGATGATAGAAGAAAAGAAGCAGAAACTAACGTCACTTTTAGAGAAATTCTATTTTTTAAGGGACTGTCTTTGACCTCGATAATAAGAAAATAAAATTATCTCAGCTTGAGCATATGGCTGCATCCCGGGACTTATGGGATAATGCCGGCCGGGCGCAGGAAATAATAAAATCTGTAAGTGAAATAAAAGGGAGTTTTTCTATGCTTGCCAGGCTTGAAGATAAAATCGAAAACGTAAAAATAGCCATAGAGATTCTCGAAAACGAGGACGATGAGGCTCTGGAATCTGAGCTTGTGCTGAATTTGAAAGAACTTAGCGATATATTGGGTGACCTGGAAGAAGAAATTATACTTTCAGAGCAGTACGATTCTTATCCTGCAGTAGTAACTCTTCATCCGGGAGCCGGAGGTACGGAATCACATGATTGGGCAGAAATGCTACTGCGAATGTATAAAAAATGGTTGGATAAAAAGCGCTTCAAATACAGAATTATAGATTATCTTCCCGGTGAAGAAGCCGGAATAAAAAGTGTGACCATGACTATAAAAGGTAAAAATGTCTACGGACTGTTAAAAGGTGAGAAGGGTATTCACAGGCTTGTAAGGATTTCTCCTTTTGACTCATCAAAAAGAAGGCACACGTCCTTTGCCTCCGTGGATGTTATACCCCTTTTTGGGCAGGATATTGATATTGAAATAAACAAGGAAGATCTAAGAATTGATACTTTCAGGTCAAGCAGTGCGGGTGGCCAGCACGTAAATGTGACTGACTCTGCTGTCCGGATAACACATATACCAACAAATACTGTAGTTTCATGCCAGGATGAAAGATCCCAGATGTTAAACAGGCAAACTGCAATGCTCATTCTTAAATCAAAGCTTTATGAGCTTGAGATTAAAAAGAAGGAGGAAGAAATTAACAGGATTAGAGGCGAGAAAAAAGAGATAGGATGGGGAAGCCAGATAAGAAGCTATGTGCTTCAACCATACCAGCTTATTAAGGATCACCGCACAGGCATTGAGGTAGGGGATGTGGATTCAGTATTAAATGGAGAAATTGATATATTTATTAGAGGTTTTCTTGAAAAAAATTTACTCAAAAGGTAAACTCTTTAAATAATATGAATATGATCGAATTTAAAAATGTAACGAAGGTATACGAAGACGGCACTATTGCACTTAAAAATGTAAACTTAGTTATTAAAAAAGGTGAATTCGTATTTCTTGTGGGACCTAGTGGGTCAGGAAAATCCACGCTTATAAAACTTTTAATAAGGGAGATTCCTGTAACCACTGGGAGTATTTTTGTTGCAGGCAGAAATATTTGCAATCTTAAAGCTTCAAGGATTCCCCAACTAAGAAGAAATATAGGCTATGTTTTTCAAGACTTTAAATTGCTTCCTAACAAGACTATCTTTGAGAATGTAGCATTTGCTCTTGAGGTTATTGGCAAGCCTGCTTACGCTATAAGGGTTCAGGTTCCTCAGGTTCTAAAGCTTGTAGGGCTTGCAAATAAGATAAATTCTTATCCTCATCAGCTTTCTGCAGGGGAACAGCAGAGGATATCTATCGCAAGAGCTTTTGTAAACAGGCCACCGATACTTCTTGCAGATGAACCAACGGGTAATCTTGATCCGGCAACTTCTGATGGCATAATGAAACTGCTTTCAAGAATTAATTTGATAGGAACAACGGTAGCCATGGCTTCACATGATAAAAGTATTGTAAACTCAATGAGGCGAAGAGTTGTAGAATTAGAGGAAGGGGAAATCATAAGGGACCAGAAGAGAGGAGTTTACGGAAGTTGATTTTTAGGCCTAAATATTTTTTTGGAGAAACTTTTTCCAGCTTTAGAAAAAATTTTTTAATGTTTTTTACTGCAATTACTACTGTTGCCATAACCCTGTTTATTGTAGGTTTTTTTATTAT
>Ga0268276_1002528_pt1 | contig 15474 bp, 20 predicted proteins | sample saktaG_4_FD_190145 | JGI IMG/M metagenome (GOLD analysis project Ga0268276, IMG submission 190145) | Saline water microbial communities from Sakinaw Lake, British Columbia, Canada - sak_2010_1_5_45m | ecosystem: Environmental > Aquatic > Non-marine Saline and Alkaline > Saline ...
GCGGGAAAGGGCTAGAATTTAGAGAAGGTTTTGCACAATATCCCCTTCTGTTTTCCGCCCGAGTCATGATTTATGAAGAATGATGAAAAAAAGATTTATAAGTGTTAGAGAATTATGATATTATGACAATTACCAAGAAGAAAATCATTAAAACTGAAGAACCAGCTAAAAGACACATAAAGATATTAGCTGTGGGTGATTTGCATGGTGATTCCAGGCAAGCGCAAAAATTAGCGGACCAAGCTTTCAAAGAAAAAGTGGATTTAGTTGTTCTTTCAGGAGATTTGACTTTTGCAGAACAATCTGTTGATTATCTTGTAGGGCCTTTTGCAAGACTTAAACTTAACACTATATTTATTCCTGGAAATCATGAAACAATGGCAACTGCTAATTTTCTTGAAAAAAGATATCAGCCATATGCTAAGAATATGCATGCAAAAGGAGAAACCATAAATAACACGGGAATTTTTGCAGCAGGCGGAGCGAATATTGGCTTGTTTCATTTAAGTGAGAAAGAGATTTATGAAGCTTTGAAAAAAGGATTTGAAAAAGTAAAAGATGCTAAGATAAAGATAATGATCACACATGTCCATCCTTCTGGTTCTCTTATGGCCAAATTATCTAATCTAGTTCCAGGCTCAGCAGGAGTAAGAAAAGCTATTGAAAGATTAAAGCCTGATTTAGCAATATGTTCTCATGTACATGAAGCTGAAGGCATTGAAGAGAGGATAGGCAATACTAAAGTCATCAATGTAGGAAGAAAAGGAAGAATTATTGAGATTTAAATTAAACTTTATTTGGGTCCCATTTCACTTCTTTGTCTACCCTTAGTTGATAAGTGTAATCTCTGGAATTAAGTCCCAGGGCATGGTAATACGATTTTAGTGCATGCGTAGTATCTTTTTCCATTTTTCCTATAACTCCCTTGTTTTCACAATCTTTGCAGACAAGATAAGTATAACTATTATCCTTGTCTTTTTGAATAATTCGCATTTGTCTTTCTCTTTTCACTAAACCCTGTTCTATTAATTCTAAGAGATACTCCTTTTTAGTATTAAGAAATATCCTTCTAGGATTTCTATCTCTTGTATCCCCCTCTCCATCTTCGGGAATTTTTAGTGCATAATCATAAAGCTTTCTGATTTTTCTTAAAACCGCTTTTTCAGAAACATCTAGTGTAAGCCCAAGAGTGATACTACTGAATGAAGGAGCTGCATAAAAAACATCACATCCAGAAGAATATTTTTCATTTCTATCTATTGCAATTGTTGGAACAATTGGTCGGCAGTGTTCACAAATTCCATCTAATGTTTTATCTCCAGGCATACGACCTCCTAAAGCATCTGAGAATTCTTTTAATTGCTCAAATTGTTGGGGTGTTACAAGATAACCTGACCATGCATCAAAATTTTTAAATCCTGCTTTAAGTTTAGCTAATCTTTCTCTTATTCTTCTTTCTTCAATTTCAAGACCCTGTTTTATTAGAGTATAGCCCCTTAATTGTTGTGTTTCTGGTTCTCCTTCTCCCATAAAATCAACCATTCTTTGAGGTTTATAAGAATTATGCTAAAAAAACATATATGTTGTTTATAGTTTCTATGAATGGTGCTTAACTAAGACAAGATTTATCCATTTCTTTTCTTTGTCATGTTCGAGGTGATAACCTTGGTCATAAACAGTGAAGCCGACTCTGGTTATTTCGTCCAATAATTCACTTTCTGTCCACTTCTTTCTAAATCTTTTCATTTTTTTATTATAATCTGTTTTTTCAAAAAATCCTTCTTCTGATTTCTCATGAATTGTTGTTGCTATGAAAGCGGCACCATCATCATCCAGCAAATCAAAAATTTTCTCTAGCACCATTGAAGCATCATGTCTTGGGAATAAATGAATAAATGCTTTTGCAAAAATTCCTTCAAATCTGGATTTTCCAAAGTCATATGCTAAAAAATCCCCAAAAAGATATTTTGTTTTTGGAGCTGCTTTCTGCGAAATCCGAAGAATCTCTCTTGAAAAATCTATGGCTGTTGTCTCGAACCCTTCTTTTTCAAAATAAGAGAGATTCAATCCTGAACCCGGACCAAGCTCCAAAACTTTAGCTTTGGTAAAGTGATTTTTTATATACTCAATAAAAGGTGCTGCTATTTTTCTGTCAGAGATAACATAATCTTGCATCTTTCTTCTGTATTCTTCTGCAAGATGGTCATAAACCTCTTGATTTGATTTGATATACTCTTTCATGTCAAAACTTGATTTTTACATAGATATAAATTTATCGTATCCTTCTGATTGTCAAGCAGAATATATAACTTTATTAAACCTGAAAATCTTTATCTAAAATGGACCTCAACAATATCGGCGAAGACTTTTATAATGAAATCTGGGGAGATGAAAAAGTCAGATTACATAGTTCTTGTGTTATTGAAGCTTGTTTGAATATGATAAAAGACACTGACCTTGATTCTGAAATTTTTATTATCGCTGGTTGGATACATGATTTGGGGAGAAAGATAGATGTTGCTGAACACCCAAAGATAAGCTTGGATTTTTTAGATAAATTTTTAGAGAAAAATAAACAATTTTTAGAGAAAAAGGAATTGCTTTCAGACTGTATCTTGAATCATAAAAAATCAGGCAAACCAAATTCAGTTTATGGAATGATTTTTCAAGCAGCTGATAAAGCTGCTTTGTATAATAAGAGATGGAAAGCTAGTAATTTCACATTTTCGTGATTTATAATGTTTCTAGTAAAGAGTATATTCCTTCAGAATCAACACTAAAATAATGCAATAATTCTTTAATAGAACCTGTTTTCCCTTTCTCAAAACCACGTTCAACTACCCTTGATGGATGAATTCCACTAATAGCTAACTGTCTGTAAACTGGGAATCCCAGAATAGAGGGATTTCCGTTATAAACTATCGCCAAGGGCCGGTTATTTTCTACTAGGTGTTCTATGCCAGACGGATTTTTTACATTTACTACATTCACTACTCTGGCTTTTTTTCCTGTTTTATCATAGAATGATTTTGAAGCATCTAAGACTTCTTTGAAAAGCATACCATTTGAAACTAATGTGCAGTCAGCTGGTTCATTTTGAAAATTAGCTGCATAGCAATCAGCTTCTTTAAACCCACCAAAATCAAAAGGAGTCATGAGTTTATGTGTTCTAATAAACTTTGGACCTGGTTCATTTAATGCTTTGTTCATCACATAAAACCAATCTAGTTTAGAAGATGGTTCGTAAAGATCTATTCCGGGCATTGTTAAAATAACTCCTGGCTGTCCTGATGATTGATGAGTAAAACCATTTTTTGCAGCTGCTAGCCCGGGTTCAACAGAATATATTATTGCCTTGTCTTTTGCTTGAGCAAGGACATTCATTTGATCTACGAATCTGTAGACAAAAGCATCTCCACATAGAACAATGACTTCTGAACTTGGTTCTGTTGTCTTGATTCCATGTAACATCGCAAGAACATGCTGTTCCCTTATTCCGACATTGATATAATGCAGGTTTGGAATCGCAAATTTTCCTTCATCATAAACTAATGTCCTAGGCGGATAATCTGCTGTCAGCACATAGATATTCTTGGATTTTCCAAATTCAGACAATCCTTGAAGATATTCAAATAGATAGTCATATGAGGTCTCTAGTTTTCCATTGTTTTGTGGACTGATACATATTTTATCTGGAATTTCTGTGCTAACTCTTATTTGGGGCTTGTTCTTTCGGGTTATTTTCTTTTTTGGAATCTGGATATTCTTTCCTTCAATCTGTTTGGTAAGCTGGTCTATTTCTTCTTCAATTGGAACGTTGTTTCTTTTTGTATCTTCTGGATTATTATGATAAACATGATATCCATTATAACTGCTTTTCGCTCCCTTAATTCCATTTCCTTTTGTTGTACTAGCAATTATACAAACAGGGCCTTTTTTAGAAAGTTCAAGGGCCTGTTTATATGCAAAATAAATATCAGGAACACTATTCCCCTTTTCTAACTTAATCACTTGATAACCATATCCCCGCCAGACCTGACTTATGTCTGTTTTTTTATCGGTTTTATTTGTTGATGTAGATAATTGTTTCTTGTTTTGGTCAATTATGACTATTAAACCATCTAAAGAAAGATTTGCAGCATGCCTTGCAGCTTCTCCTATACTTCCTTCTTGTTCTTCACCATCCCCTATAAAACAAAAGACCCTGTTTTCAAGACCTCTTTTTCTAAATGAAAGTCTTGAACCAACTGCATATGAAAGGACCATTCCAAGATTTCCTGAGGGAGTTATGTCTACCCCAGGAGTTATCTCCATATTCTCATGCCCTGGAAGTCTTGAGCCAAATTTTCTATATTCTGACATTTCTTCTTGTTTTAGCCAACCTAGCAGAGCAAAAAGATTATATCTCAAAGGTCCAAGATGCCCTCTTGCTACAATATAATCTCTGTTGGGATCTTTGGGATCATCAGAATTTAATTGAAGAAAGTCTGAAAAATATAGGACAGACATTAGTTCATTGCTTGAACAACAGCCCCCGACATGGCCTGTCTGGGCTTGAAAGATTGTCCTTAGCATGTTTCTTTTCACTAGCTTAGAGATTAACCCCAGATTTTCAAGTTCTTCCTTGATATCCTTGTGTTCATTAGTTTTCATTTTTAGTTATACTTGTTCTTATTTTAGGGTTATAAAAACTTTATTGTACTCAAAAGCACATCTTTGTGGTGTTCATGTTTCGTAATTCTTTGTCTTGAGTGTGTGAATTGCATCACAGCAGATTATAAATGCTTTGGTTGTCCATAAATCTCCGTCAGGAGAGTCATATGCTTGTTCATAGGATACCATTACCGGAACTTCTCTACTGCAGACTGGGCAAGCACGAGATATATGTGGCTTGAAATCTTCAGCAGTCTCTATTTCATGGTCTATACTTAGTGCATAATAATAAGCAGTAGAATATTTTCCCGGGTAATAATACCATGAAGGATAGGGTTTTGGTTTTTTTCCTTTATGTATCAAGAATTCTTCTTTTGTTTTTTTAAGCCCTTGAAGTGCGGTACAAATCTCTTCTAACATATTCACTTTCTTTTCAGTTGTCTTCAATTCATCTTCTTTTCTCTTTCTTTCTTGTCTAGTTTCTTCTAAAAGTGCTATGTAATCTGTAGAAGACCTTTTTTTTGTTTTAGTCATTTTTTAAGTTTATTTTAATTTCTCTTTATATAATAACTTGCCACATTTTTGACAACAATACCCCATCCCTCTTTCTATAACATCGGGAAAATCGGGGACATCAAAACCAAAACTTCCGATAAGATATGAGTTCATGGGATTATCATGTTTCTCTTGATATGGTTCTGGTTTTATCTCACTTTTGGAGTATAGTATGTCACATTTTTCACAATAAAAAATTCCTTTTCTTTCAAGTTCACCAAGTCTTGCTACAAGAGTTCGAACTTTTTCTGATTTTTGTTCCATTTTTCTTTTTTGACAAAAAAAATTCCTATGGTTCGTAGACACTATCATGCATAGCAAATGGTGCCAAACAGTCTCTAGTCTTTAGAAAGTCAAATAATCCGATTGGTGGATTGATGAACCAGAAACTGTAAGTTTCGTATACTTTGTTTTCCCTGAATTCATTTTTTGCCCTTTCTCCAAAGCAGCTATTTACAACCAACTGTGTTTTTTGATTAGTACGATAGACTATATTCAGTTCTTCCTCAAAACTGAGGGCATAATCTTTGACACGAAATCTTTTGTCTGCATTTGCTATTAATCCTAAAGAAATTGGGCTTTTTATTGTTCCAAGAACCATTGCACACTCACTTCCTTCTTGAACATGCAACTCATTTTTTGGAATCTCTGCAGAGAAACTGAGAACGTCGTCAATAGTTGATTTTTCAATTTCAACCATGGGTCTTTTTATCATTTTTAACCTCCTGTTAGTTTAATTGTGATAATAATATACAGACTTGTAAAAGATAACTATCTTTTTGTCAGAAAAAACGTAATAGCGTTGTATGGGCTTTTATTGATTATGTTTTGCATACTTTAGTATTAAATCTAGCCTCTTTTCTGGTGAGACTGGAGGAATCGAAACTAATTTGTAGCCGAATTCGCCGTAAACTCTGGCTATTGAATGATGTAATTTTCTTGCTCTTATATCATCTTCTCTTCTAACACTATCATTTTCATAAGAAGGAAGTGGTTCTAGTAGAAAAATAATAGAATAGCCTGCATTTTTTGATGCTTGTATGAACTCAGTGGGAATTCGTGCTTCAGATTCAAGATAAAATGCAATGGGGTCATGCAATCCCCTGTCTAGAAAAACTTTAGTTTCTCTGGGGATAGCTTGTTCAAGGGATAATTGTCCTTCAAGGACTTTTTTTTGAAAAGCTCTTTTGTTTTTCCAAGGAAGAACATCTCCGTGAACTTGAAGTTGTTCTGTTATAATCTCTCTTGCAATTTCCTTGCATGTAGGGAAGCCCTCTTTTTTTAAAAGTTCTATTATTGTTGACTTTCCGACTCCTGGGCCACCAGTTAGGACAAATTTCTTTGATCTTTGTAGCATAATAACCTACGAGTTGTAAAAAATATCTACTTTTTTGACAAAAAAAATGTAATAGTGTTGTATTTTATAATAAAGCTTAAATATGCTAAATTTTATAGGTTAAATGATTAATACTGAAATAATCAAAAATATCAATGATTTTGTCTATAGCAAGCCAAGATCTGTTGATGAAATCGCAAAACATATAAACAAAAACTGGCGAACTGCTAATTCTTATGTTGAGAGAATAGAAAAAGAACAGGGGACAATATCAGTAAAGACTTTTAGGGAAGGGACAAGGGGTGCATTGAAAATTGTTTTCTGGAATAATGTTGAAAGGATACATTCTACTAATCTACAGGAGAAACTTTTCAAGAAAATTGAGATTGCAAGAAGAAAATGGGATTTCAGTCCTTCTGAGATTGTACAATATATAAACGAAAAGAAAAAGAGAATTATCCTGATGAATCAAAAAAAATATAATTCTCCAGAAAACCTCGATGATTTTGTAAGGTTCCTAAGGCAAGCACAAAAACAAATTCTGTTCTTTTCAGGAAATCTGACTTTTAGCAACCTTTCGTATCATGACAAAAAAATAAAAGAAATCCTGGAAGAACTTGCAAGAAGAAATGTTTCTATAAAAGTTTTAACAAGGGTGGATTTAGCTGGATTAGATAATATCAAGAATCTGCTTGCAATAAACGAAAGATTGGGAAAGAAGATAATCGAGATAAGACATTGTTATCAACCATTAAGAACAACGATTATAGACAATAAAGAAATCAGATTCAAAGAAACATTGAAAAAAGAAGATTATGCCGGGGATGAATTAAAAGAAACAACCCATCTTCTTTATGAGGTACATGACAAAGAATGGATTGATTGGCTTCAAAAAGTTTTTTGGAATCTATTTTCAAGTTCAATTTCTGCTGAAGAAAGAATAAAACATTTAAAAACTATAGAAAAATATGATTTTTCTAAGCAATTAAGTTAAGTGTAATTTAAGTCTATAGAAAAGTAAAACTTTTCTAAGCATTCAAACTGAATTTGAAGCAATTGAATTAAAAAATGTTTAATGAAAAAAAATGTGGCGACCATTGTTTAGAAAGAATTGCTGGGGCACTAAAGAAAAAAGAAATCCATGTTGCCTGGGATGAAGACACGAGTTTTGATGAAGTAGTTCATACAATAAACTCGTGTTTTGAAAAAGGTTCTGCAGAACATAGGGAATTATTTCAGATTGCTTTTATGAGGGATGATCTTAAGAGAAGAGATTTAGAATATTCTGAAGATAATTTAAGGAGATTAATTGAAGATTCAGAATATCAAAAGAGATTTCATGAAGAATATGACCGAAGATATGGGGAATCTTAAAAATACAATTTTATGCTTTATGCATGCAAAAAATTAATGGATATATGCTCTAAATCTCACATGTTCTTCGTCTAAACCAAGTTTTTTAGAAAATTCAAGTGCTTTTTGTTTGTTTAAATCAGGGAATAGAATAAAACTCACATAAGGCTCAATTTTCTCTTTTAAACATGTTTTTATGAAATCTAAAACAGAATCAAATGCTTTTTCCGGATTTTTTGGATTATGTAATTTATTATACTCTTGCTTTGAAAAAGCATTTAATGATATAGAAATGACGTCTAAGCCAGCTTTTTTCAGTTCTTGAGCGACATTTTTTTTAGGATTGTAAAATTGAGCTTGTCCATTTGTGTTTAATCTTATTTCTGCTTTAGATATCTTCTTAATAAATTTGATAATCTTCAGGATATAATCTAGATGAATAGTTGGTTCTCCTAAACCACAAAAAACAACCATCTTTGGATTGTGTTTAATTAATTCTTGTTCTACTTGACTGAGAATTTCGTTTATTTCTGGTTTTTTATCAAGATAAAGCGTGTTTTCTGTTGTTCTTTGCAATTTTTCTTTGTCACAAAAAACACAATTATTAGTGCATCTATATTTCTCGACGATATTTAAATAAAGTATTTTTTTATTACTTTTTATATAATATGTTATTTTCCCCATTTTTTTTCTAAATGATTTTTACAATTTAAATTTAATCGGGCTTATGGGCCATCATCTAGAACATGGGCAGAGACATACTGAATGCTTTTTTTGTCTAATAAAAAACCATATACCCTAAAGAGCTTATAAATTTCCTGTGTAAGCCCGACCTCTGGATCTACCGTCCCCGATTTATGATATGAGCCATCAGAATCATGTCCTTTTTTTCTATAAGTCGCTTTTCCAATCTTTAAATCGTTTAAATTTTGTGTCAAAGAATATGCTTCTTGGTCTTGTTCAGGCGCTCCAATTGGATTAACAATTTGAACAATGCAATCTGTTCCCTTTTCTTCTATTTTTATGTAATCTAAGATTCTTAATACTGTTTCGCGCTCGCATTGATTTAATTTATCGGCTAGACCTTTTATTTTATGTTTGAGTTCTCTTGCGATATCACAAACTGAAGAAAAACCGCCTGTGGGAGTCATACCTGAAGTATCAACTTGACTTGGATCAAAGGTCATTTTATTACTATTAGGCCCAAGTTTTTAAGCTTTGTTGTGATGATTAGACTTTTTAGTCAAAATTTTTTACCATATAACTTTCTTTTAATTTGTAACCTAGATTCTTGTAATATTCTCTTACACCAACACCTGAGATGACTTTTATTTCTTTACAATTTTTTTGTTTTGCTATTTTTTCTGCTTCTTCCATTAGTTGTTTTCCCAATCCAGTGTGTTGTGTTTTGCCTTGTTCTCTTTTTCCTAATTCTAATGCTGAACCATAAACATGCAATTCACGAACTAGAAGGATTTTTTCATTATGGTTAATTCTTAATCTTATCAGGCCAAATATTATATCGTCATCATTTATCATTTCTATAAAATATTCTGCGCCTTTTGATGATTCATATTCCATAGTATTAAGGTGCAAGTTGTTGTTAATCTGTTTTTTATCTCGTAAAGCAAATCCTATTTCACGACATCTGATGCAGTTGCATTTTTGCCCTTGTTTTTTCATTTCTTCTTGTATCATTTTCCTCAGATCAATTCTCTTTGTACCTGCAATCATATATTCTGGAGGGATTTCTCGCATTATTCTCATTATCCTGCAATATTTTGGAACAAATTTCTTGAAATGCGATATAAGTGTAATTAGTTGTCTTTCGTTGTATGGGGTGTATTTCCCAGAGTAGTATAATTTTTCAAGTGCAGCGCCCTTTATGACTTGACAGGGATAGATTTTCAGTTGATCTGGTCTAAAATCGGGGTCTTTGAATATCTTTTCAAACATCTCAATATCTTTTGATTGGTTTGAGAATGGCAAACCCGGCATTATATGATAACCTACTTTAAAACCTGCATCTTTCAATCTTTTAGTTGCTTGGATAACATCTTGAACAGTATGTTTTCTTTTGATTTTTTTATAAATTCCATCATCTAATGCTTGAACTCCTAATTCAACTCGGGTGCATCCAAATTCTAGCATTCTTTTTATCAAACTTGGAGTACAAACATCTGGTCGAGTTTCTATGCAAAGAGCGATGCATCTATGTTCTGCTGTTTCATTAAGTTTTTTTGCTTTAGCAAGTTGTTTTTTGAGGTTTGACATGGATAAGTGTTTGGTGTGTGTATAATTAAGGTTTATTTTTTTTCTGGGTTTTGTTAATGATAAAGAATTCATAGCATTATAGCAATCAATTATGAATTGATATTGATACTTTGTAGAACAAGAAAGAAAAGTCCCACCAAGGATAATTAGCTCTATCTTGTCAGTCGGATGTTTCATTGCCTTGAATGATTCTATTCTAGCTTGAACTTGCTTCAAAGCATCGTAATTCAAACACATTGCCCTCATAATTGCTGGACTTCTTGGAGTGTAGGATTGGGGAACATTCAAGCTTGGGCAGTATAAACAAGTTCCATGCTTGCAAGGCATTGGTTTGATTACTACTGCTATTGGAGTAACTCCTGAAATTGTTTTAGTTGGTTTGCGCATAACTTTCAAAGAAATATCAGGTTAAAAATCATTGGTATTTTAACCTATAACTTATTAATGGAGTAGCTTTTGTAATTTTGGTTGTAATTCTTCATAACGACAACCTAATTCTTGTCTTAATCTCTCAATACATTCAGAGATCTTTTCACCCTTTTTACCATATCTCATGGCATATGCAGTAGCTTCTGGTTGACAATCTGCAGTATTAGGTATTTTTAAGTATTCTATTGCAATTGCTCTTTCTCCTTTGCTCAATTTACCAACAAAGCGATTTATTTTCTTTTCTTCAGGACTTCTTTTTTTCATTTTAATCTAATTTTTATAAGTGAGGCGTATTTATAAAACTTATCTTTATTGTTTTTTTAAACCAAAATTCGTTAGATTTATAAGTAAAGTATTTTTTTAAGTCTAATGGACAAAAGAATTCTAGTTATTGGAGCAGCTGGACAGATTGGTTCTGAACTTGTTCCTGAATTAAGAAAATTATATGGAAAAGATAATGTCGTAGCTTGTATGCATTCTAAGAAACTTTGTTATGAACTAGAAGACGGACCTTCTGCTTGCGTAGATGTCACGAAAAAAGAAGAAATTGAATCAGCTATCAAAAAGTATCAAATTAATGAGATTTATCATCTTGCTGCCATGTTATCAGCTACTGGGGAGCAAGACCCAATGAAAGCATGGGATATTAATATGAACAGCCTGATACATGTTCTTGAAGTTGCTAAAGAGTATAAAGAAAATGGGCATAATATTAGGATATTTTGGCCTAGTTCAATTGCTGTTTTTGGACCAACAACACCTAAGAAAGCGCCACAAGAAACGATTCTTGAACCTAGTACAATGTATGGAATTACAAAAGTTGCTGGTGAGCTTCTTTGTTCTTATTACAAGAATAAATTTGGAGTTGATGCCAGAGGATTAAGGTTTCCCGGGATTATTAGCTATAAAACCTTGCCTGGTGGTGGAACCACGGATTATGCTGTTGCCATATTCTATGAAGCAATCAAGAACAAAAAATATGATTGTTTTGTCTGTGAAGGCACTAGACTTCCCATGATGTATATGCCTGATTGCATCAAGTCGATAATTATGCTAATGGACGCTCCTTTAGAGAACTTGAAACATGTTTGTTATAATGTGGCTGCAATGAGTTTTTCAGCTAAAGAACTTTATCTGGAGATAAAAAGATATATACCCGACTTTGTTTGTGAGAACAATCCTGATTTTAGACAAAAAATAGCTGATTCTTGGCCGCAAGAGCTTGATGATTCTGTTGCAAGAAAAGAATGGTCCTGGAAACCGGATTATGATTTAAGTAGAATGACAAAAGAGATGTTTGAAAAGATTTCTGAAAAATTACAATAAAGTTATCATAAAAAGACCTTGCACATTTGAACAAAACAAGGAAAGATATTTAAATTACTTCTTATATTAACTATTATCAGAAGATGGTGAAAACAAAAGAACTTCGAATTTTGATAAAACCCCTAATTTTTTCAGTGGTTGTTGTCTTAATATGGTATTTTATTAATTATTTATTTGGCTCGAGTTTCTTTTTATCTAATTTAAAACTAGATGAGGGAATTATGGCCAGTGGTACAATAGCTATCCTGGGCATATTCTACGCACTATTGACTGCTTTTGTTTTCACAACAGTTTGGCAGCAGTGGGTTGCTATTGAAGAATCGATTAAAACAAAGAATAAGGAAGAATTTATAAAACATAAAGACAAAAGAATTCCCTTTACAGTAAAGTTACTTGTTTTTTTATTTTCTGTATTTTTGATTTTGGCTTTTTTTCTTATATCTTTTAAAAACATTATTACAGGTGTTTTTTCAATATTTGTAATTTCTTTTATTCTGTTTATATACTGGCAAGTTATTCTTGATCTTGACGATCCATTTACTGGAATTTGGAATGTAAATGTTCCAAAAGAATGGCAAAGTCTGGTTTAATAATCATGGATAAGAAAAAAATTCCAAACCAAGAAAAAGTCTGGGATGCTGTTGCTAGTGATTGGAGAAAATTCAGAGTAGCCCCTGTTAAAGAAGTAATTGATTTTTTGAAAGATAAACAAGGAAATATCTTAGATCTTTCTTGCGGAAGCGGCAGAAACTTCTGTAAAGTCAATGGAACTCTCTATGGGATTGATTTCTCGAAACAACAGCTAAAATATGCTGAAGATTATGCTAAAGAAAAGGGGTTTAATGTTATTCTAAAAAAAGCAGGAGCTGAAAAACTGCCCTTTGAAGATAATTTCTTTGATGCTTGTATCTTTATTGCAAGTCTGCATTGTATTGAAGATGAAAAGAAAAGAAAACAGGCTTTAGAAGAGACTTATAGGGTTTTGAAACCAAATGCGGGTTTATTACTGACTGTTTGGGACAAGAATCAAGCAAGATTTAGAAAAGAAAAAAAAGATTTTTTATTATCTTGGACAGTTGATGGGCCAAGAAGAATAAGATATTATTATCTTTACGAAAAAGACGAGTTAAAAAAACTTGTTGAAAGTGTTGGATTTAAAATTGAAAAGATATTTGACAATACCCAACCAGATGGCCTTACTTCTAAAAGGAATATAGTTGTTTATGTTCGAAAATGAAGAATTGAATTCTACAACATAAATGCTTAAAAATCAATAAAATATGTCTTAATCATGAGAAATAAATTGCAGATCTGCGGGAATATAATCGCAAGCAGTCCTGATGAATTAACTGAAAGAGTTCAGGTTTTAGAATCATGCCCGCATATAGACATTGTGCATCTTGATGTGATGGATGGCTTATTTGTTAGAAATAAATCCTTAGATTTTTTAGAAGATTATTTCAAACTTCCAGAACTTAAGAAGCAAAAAAAGTACCATCTGCATTTAATGGTTCATCAACCAAGGGATTGGATCAGTGATATGATGTCCCTTAATCCTAACTTTATACATTCAATTGATACTTTTATTATTCATTACGAATCAGCTGACATCAAAGATCTTAGAGAAGCGCTTATGTCCGCTAGTTGGTTTGGAAAAGCAGGATTAGCTATTAATCCTAAAACCCCGGTTAGTGAAATCAATTATCTTATTACTTTTCCTTATAAAAAAAGACCTTTGGTTAGTTCAGTTTGTGTTCTGGGAGTTGAACCTGGTCAGTATAACGCTCTCTATGACCCGTCCACTTTAAAAAAAGCAGAAGAAATCAGAAAAATAAGAGACTCTATTTGCCCTATTGATGTGATTGCAGATGGTGCAGTCAACGATAAGTCTTCTAAAAAACTTTATGATGCGGGTTATAATATACTTGCTTCTGGTTCTTATGTTATGAAAAATCCAGATAAACTTGAACCAGATGAAGCTGCTAGGATTATGAGAGAAAATATTACAAGAAGATCTTTGTGAAAATCTTTAAAAAATTGTTCTACTACTTTTTTCTAGGGAATCAGAAGATTTTCTGCATGCTAAAACCCCTAAGTTTTTAACATTAAGAAATAATTAGACTGTATTAACAAATGCATGCACTTCTAAGGTTCTTCTTGAGTGTGTGCCATTATCAGTATGAGAAATTCTTGCTCTATGCAATACACGTTCCCCCATCCTCCTTATTACATAAATACCTATTGCATCTTTAGGAAAAGTCATTAATAAGTCTAATGCGCCCCTTACAGTTCCTTTCCAGGATTCTTGTTTTGAATGTTCGTAGCTAGGTTGGTGGCCATATTCACTTACTACTGCAGGCGTTTCTTCACCCAAAGAACGCAGTTTAGCAATAATCTCTTTTCTTAATATGCGGGGGTAATGTTCTGGCATTGCCATTTTTAATTTAGTTCTTATTTAAATTTAAATTATTTAATTAATATAACAAAAAAAGATAGAAAAACATCTTTTTCAGATGATTATTCTATTTTTACCCTGCTTTTCTAGACTTATGAAGAAAAGATGGTTTAAAAACTTTTTGAAAATCTTTAAAAATGCGGCTTGGTTAAGTATTCATGGCCAAACTTACAAGAAAAGAATTGATTAGTCAGTACTTGAATTTCTTTAAATTAAAGAAACATTCTGTATTGCCAAATGCAAGCTTGATTCCTGAAAATGATCCAACTGTTCTGTTTACTACCGCTGGAATGCATCCCCTTGTTCCTTTTATTTTGGGGCAGAAACATCCACAAGGAAACAGGCTTGTAAATGTACAAAGATGTATAAGAACAGGGGATATAGACGAAGTCGGAGATGCTTTTCATCATACTTTTTTTGAGATGTTAGGAAACTGGAGTTTAGGAGATTATTGGAAAACAGAAGCTGTAGAAATGAGCTTTGATTTTTTGACCCAAGTTTTAAAACTTCAAAAAGAGAAATTAAGCGTAACTTGTTTTAAAGGAGATGGGGATGCTCCCAAAGATGAAGAATCTTCTGAAGCATGGAAAAATTTGGGAATTTCAGAAGATAAAATTGTTTTTCTTGGAAAAGAAGATAATTTTTGGGGACCTGCTGGAAAAACAGGGCCATGCGGACCATGTTCTGAGATGTTCTACTTTGTAGGAACAGGAAAACCTTCTGAAAGTTCAAATCCAGAAACAAAAGAAAAAGAATGGTGCGAAATCTGGAATGATGTTTTTATGGGATATAATAAGACGAGTGGGGGAAATTTAGAACAGATGAAAAGAAAAGTTATTGATACTGGGATGGGTGTTGAAAGAACTCTCTGTGTTTTGAATAATCAAAAAGATGATTATCTTGGAGAGACTTTTGTTGAGGTCATAAACGAAATCTGTTACTTAAGCCAGAAAAGATATGGACTCAATCAAGACCATACGAGGGCAATGAGAATAATAGCAGACCATATCAAAGCAAGTGTCTTTATCTTGAATGAGAGCATAACTCCTGGAAATGTTGAGCAAGGGTATGTCTTAAGAAGATTAATAAGAAG
>Ga0268276_1002529_pt1 | contig 15473 bp, 15 predicted proteins | sample saktaG_4_FD_190145 | JGI IMG/M metagenome (GOLD analysis project Ga0268276, IMG submission 190145) | Saline water microbial communities from Sakinaw Lake, British Columbia, Canada - sak_2010_1_5_45m | ecosystem: Environmental > Aquatic > Non-marine Saline and Alkaline > Saline ...
CCCGAGACCCGGAATATCCAGCTCGACGTTGAAATGGCCGGAATTGGATACGATGGCCCCGTCCTTCATTTTCATAAAATGTTCCTTGCGAATCACGTTGATATCGCCGGTGAGGGTACAGAAAAAATCGCCGATCTCAGCCGCTTCCCCTATCGGCATCACCCTGTGACCATCCATGACCGCTTCCAGAGCCCGGAGGGGATCCACCTCGGTGACTACAACGTTCGCGCCCATGCCTTCCGCCCGCATGGCGAGGCCCTTGGAACACCATCCGTAACCGCAAACCACGAAAACAGCGCCCGCTACAAGCCGGTTGGTCGCCCGGATGATACCATCCAGGGTGCTCTGCCCCGTCCCGTAACGATTATCGAACAGGTGCTTGGTCAGGGCATCATTCACCGCGATCAGGGGAAACCTCAAGATGCCCTTTTCCGCCATGGCCTTGAGCCGGATCACGCCTGTTGTTGTTTCCTCCGTCCCGCCGATGATCTCCCCGATCAGGTCCTGGCGCTTCGCGTGGATCGTGGACACGAGGTCCGCGCCGTCATCCATCGTCATCATGGGTTTTCTGTCCAGGACGGCATGAATATGCCGGTAATAGGTATCTGTGTCCTCTCCCTTAATGGCATAAACCGGGATCCCCAGGTCTTTCACGAGATAGGCAGCCACGTAGTCCTGCGTGCTGAGGGGATTGGAGGCGCACACGTCGAGGTCTGCCCCGCCGGCTTTGAGCGTCTCCACGAGGCTTGCCGTCTCCGTGGTCACGTGGAGACAGATGCCCAACCTCACACCCTTCAGGGGCTTTTCTTTCGCGAATCTTGCCTTTATGATATTCAGAACAGGCATGCTTTTATTGGCCCATTCGACACTCAACCTTCCTTCCTCGGCAAGGCGGATATCTTTGATGTCGTAATCCATCTTTACTCCCCACCATGACTGTAAAGGGAGGCAGGTGCCTCCCTTGAATGTTTCGCCTTTGTATCCGGACGGACCGGCCTATCGTCCCGCGGCCTGTTTCAACGCTTTCACCATATCCGTCTTCTCCCAGGGGTACTTGTCCATGAAGAGCGTCCTGGGAATTCTCCGATAGATATCGCCGCTGAGGAGATTGAAGCGCTCGATCATCCCCCGTGGGGTTAGATCGAAAACCTTCTCGATGAGCTTCGCCAGCTTCCCGTCGGGCATCACACCCGTGCCGAAGGTATTGACGTAAATGGACATGGGTTTCGCGACACCGATGGCGTAAGACAACTGAATGGAACACCTTCTGGCCATCCTGGCGGCCACGATGTTCTTAGCGGCGTAGCGGGCGCCAAAGGCGGCCCCGCAATCTACCTTTTCGGGTGATTTGTTGACAACAGAACCCCCTCCGACCTGCGCTCCGGGATAGCCGCCATAGAATTGCACCACCAGCTTACGGCCGGTCACACCGGAATCGGCCGAACTGCAGGAATAGACGGCCCGCCATTCGCCGGTGGGGTTGAAAAGAAACTCCGTTTTCTTGTCCACCCATTTGCCCAGACTCTGAAAGGCAATCCGTTTCGCCTCCTTCTCGATGGCCTTGTGGCCTCCTTTTGGAGCATAGCGGTAATCCACGGCATTGGACATGAGGACCTTCGCAACCCTGAGGGGGTTGTTCTTTTCATCATAATCCACGGAAACCTGGCCCTTCCCATCGGGCGCGATGTAGGGTATCCCGCAATACTCAAAGGCCCTCATCATCTTATTCACGAGAACAAAGGGAAGCGGAAGCAGTTCCGGCGTCTCATCACAGGCGTATCCATACATGATGCCCTGATCGCCCGCTCCGATCTCTTTGTGCTTCCCAAGATCGGCTCGTGTCCCTATGTTAATGTCCGGAGACTGTGGGATAATGGCATTCAGAATCCCCATGGACGCCCCGTCAAGGCCCACGGCGTAATCATTGTATCCGAGGTCCAGAACCGTTTGACGCACGATCTTTTCCACATCCACCCACACCCGCGTGGATATCTCCCCGCCGACAACACAGAAACCCTTGCCTACAAAGCACTCAAGACCGCAGTGGGGCATGGTGTCAACCGTCATCCCATTCTTCTTTTCCTCCTCGATGATGGCCGCGATGATATTCGCCGCGATGAAATCGGCAACCGTATCGGGATGTCCCACTTTAATCGACTCAGACGTAATCAGCATTTTTGCTCTCCTTCTCCTTGTTTTTTGCGGCACTCATTTTTTCTTGAAAGAACCATCCGCCGGGGGAAATCCGATCTCATCCCCATGACGACTTTTATCGCTTCACGTTTTTGCTTTATCCCCCGGATGAACCAGCCCCCCGGATATAACCAGCTTGAAAGCTTCCTCAACGGTCATTTCCGTGTTGATGACATCCTGCTCCGAAACCATAAGGTAATAACCCGACGTGGGGTTCGGTGTCGTGGGCACAAAAACATTCAAATATTTTTCTTCCGTTTTCTCCTGAAGCTCACCTCTCACCTGCCCCGTGACAAAACCAACCGTGTAAACACCCTTCCGCGGGTACTCGAATAATACAACCTTTTTGAAACTTCCCGCTTTTGCAGTGAACAGTGCGTCCACCAGCTGCTTCGTTCCCTGATAAATACTCCGGACAACAGGGATCCTGCTGAAAAGCCTTTCCCCTAACCTCACGATTTTGTTGCCGATCCAGCTTTTGGTGATCAATCCGACAAGAAAGATCAGTATAAACGTAAAAATGACACCCAGTCCCGGCACTCGGAATCCGAGCAGTTTATCAGGGTGAATCGCCGCTGGAATAATGGCGAGAAAACCGTCCATCATGGCAATCAGAAAGAAGAGAATATAGATCGTCACGCCGATGGGCACAACGACAGCCAGACCGGTCAAAAATATGTTTTTGATCTTTCTCCGCATCCTGACCTGATTTTGAAGCAATCCATCAAGCGAAAAGTGCCTGTAGCTTTAGCAAAAAAAAGACTCATTTTCAATAATTATTTCAAATAAAAAGGGCGGGATGCGCGCTGCGCCCCGCCCTTTCCCATTCATGACCGTTTTCCGGCTTATTTTCCCTTGCCTTTAGCCCTTTGTCTTTAGCCTTGTGCCTTTCGTCGGCTTCTGCCTGTTTCTATCATCCACATAAACACATTTCGGCACCCACTTGCCCGCATCTCTATCATCAACAGAGACATAACTGGCGATGATGATGATATCCCCTTTCGAAGCCTTCCTCGCTGCTGCGCCGTTGAGGCAAATGACACCGGAGTTTCTCTTTCCCCGGATCACATAGGTCGAAAACCGCTCACCGTTCGAAACGTTATAGATATCCACCTTTTCATAAGGAATGATTTCCGCGGCTTTTATGAGGTTCTCGTCAATCGTGATGCTCCCCTCATAATCGAGATTCGCATCGGTCACCTTAACTCTGTGAATTTTCGATTTGAGCATGAAACGCTGCATTTGAATTCCCCCTGCCTCTATTCTTTTGCCCTTTGCCTTTAGCCTCTATATATCCAGCGGTTCACCGAACACGTAATTATCAATCAGTCTCGCGATCCCGACCCGGACGGCCAGCGCCATCACGCATTCTCCTTCCAGGCGCTTCACATCTTTCATGGTTGTCGTGTCGCAGATCTGAACATAGTCTATGGTTGTATGTGGAAAACCTTCTATGAGCTTTTTCGATTCAGCGATGATCCTTCCAGCATCCCGCTCGCCGCTGTCATAAAGATTCTTCGCAAGTTTCAAGGATCGGCTCAAGCTCAGCGCGGACTCCCTTTCCTCGGCTTTCAGGTAAGTGTTTCGCGAACTCATGGCAAGGCCGTCCGCTTCGCGCACCGTGGTCATCCCCACGATTTCCAGGTCCATGTTCAGATCGGCGACCATCCGCTTGATCACCACAAGCTGCTGAAAATCTTTTTTGCCGAATATGGAAACGTGGGGTTTCACCATGTTGAAAAGCTTCGCGCATACCGTCGCCACGCCCCGAAAATGGCCGGGCCGCGAGAGACCGCAAAGGTTCTGCGTAACCTCTTCAACGGTCACATAGGTCTGGTAATATTCAGGATACACTTCGCGGTCCGGGGGGAAGAAGATCACGTCAACCCCCACACCCTCGCAAAGCTTCCTGTCCATCTCGAAATCCCGGGGATATTTTGCCAGGTCCTCTTTCGGTCCAAACTGGGTCGGGTTCACATAAATACTGGTCACCAGGCAGTCCCCTTGTTTCCTCCCTTCGATCATAAGGCTCAGATGTCCCTGGTGAAGGAAGCCCATGGTCGGGACAAAGGCGATCCGCTTCCCCTTGTTCCTGAGAGATTCCGAATACTGCTGCATTTCCCTGACTGATTCTATGATCTTCACAGGTCACGCTCCATAAAAAAAGCCCACCGTCTGAAACGGCAGGCTTAAAATAGTCGCATTATCCGCTACAACTTTTTATCCCACCGTCCCAGTCCACTCCTGGATCCAGGCGGTCGGCGTTTTTCGTATCAAAAGAGTTCTTTCCTGTCAAGTGATTTATTTGAGAAAAAGCGCGTTGCTCAGCCGGCCGAATTCCTCCACGGTGAGAGTCTCCCCCCTCCTCCTGCCGTCTATGCCCAGCCTGTCGAGAACCGCGGCTATGTCCTCCCCCGGGAGGCGCGTCAAAATCGGGGAATATCTGAGATTATTGATCAATGTCTTTCTTCTCCGTCCGAAGGCGGCCCTGACCACCTGCTGGAAAAAAGACCCGCTCTTCAATGAAACGTACGGGTTTTCACGAACGGCCATCCGGATCACAGCGGAATCGACTCTGGGCGGAGGATAAAAACAACCTGCCGGAACTGTGAATTCTCTGGATATCTCAAAATACATGGCAAGGATGACCGAAAGGGTCCCATAGGCCTTTGTCCCCGGCGAGGCGCTGATCCTTTCTGTGACCTCCTTCTGAAGCATCAAGACCATGGAATCGATATGGGACCTGTAATCCAGTAGATGAAACAGTATCGGCGATGAAATATTGTAAGGGATGTTGCCGATGATCTTGATCCTGCCGGGAGGATCGGACAATCCGTCCTGCCGCAGAGGGGATGAAAAGTCATAACGCAGGACATCCGTTTCAACGATGTTCACGTTTTCGAAATCTTTCAGCTCTTCCCTCATAATGGCGACCATGCTTCCATCTATCTCCAGGGCGATGACCCGTCCGGCCTTTCCGGCGATGCGCGCCGTCATGACCCCGAGACCGGCGCCGATTTCGACGACCGTATCTTCGCCCGTTATTCCGGCGATCCTGATAATCTTGTCGATCGCATTGACATCCATGAGGAAGTTCTGACCGAGCCTCTTACGAGGGCGTACGCCATGCTTCCTAAGAAGGTCTTTCGGTGTCGCCGTCTCTCCCATTTTTTTTCCTGAAAGCCAGAGCGTACTTGTGTGTTATGAAATAAGCCGGAAGGGCAAAAACAGGCGCCAGGAGGATCCCGCCTATCTGAAGCGGGTAAAAAATATGCCATCCCACCGCCATGAGTTCGTCCACGCTGTAAGCGTGCAAAACGATCTCCAGATGCTGCGAACCCAAAACAAGCTTTCCGATTTCGTATTCCACGAAATAGAAAAGGGGAATGGTGATGGGGTTCATGATCCAGGCGCCAAGCATGGCCGCCGTGAGATTCTGCCTGAAGAGCATGGTCAGGAAAATGATGATGATCGTATGAAAGGGAATCGTCGGCGTCACCCCGATAAAGACACCGATGGCCATGCCCATGGCGATCTTCCGCGGGTCCCCCTTGAGGCTGATGAATTGAACGTAAAACTCCCGCAGCTTGTTCTTCACAAATCGGGTCCCCGAATCAATGCGAAGCTCGAAGGACATAAGGATATTTGACTTTTTCCCATCTTCTCAACTTCCGAACGTCTCATCTTCCCGTCTTAAATCGAGCGGCCAGCGGGAGAGCGCGTTCAGGTCAAATCCATCCCGTTCTCCCCTGCTCAGTCGATAATCCCCCACAACGGCAATCATGGCGGCGTTATCCGTGCACAGGCTGATCGGCGGGATGAAGACCTCGATCCCCTTTTTCGCGGCGTCATCGTGAAAGCGGCTTCGCAGCCTGCTGTTTGCGGCGACACCGCCCACGACCACCACCCGGGACGTACCGGATGTTTCGGCCGCCTTCAATGTCTTCCCCACCAGAACATCCACAATGGCCTCCTGATAACTCGCCACAATGTCCGGTATCTCATTCTGTTCAATGGGTGTCTTTCTTCTCTTTGTGTAGGTCAAAAGAGACGTCTTCAAGCCGCTGAAACTGAAATCCTGGCTGTTTTTCATCGAACGGGGAAAGGGAATTTTCCCCACATCGCCGCTTTTTGCCAGTCGATCGATCACCACGCCGCCCGGATAACCGATGTCCAGAAGCTTTGCCGCCTTGTCGAATGCCTCTCCCGCGGCATCATCCCGCGTCTGGCCGAGTGTTTTGAAGCTTCCAAAATCGCTGACCAGGTATATATTCGTGTGTCCGCCCGAAACGACCAGCGCCACGAAGGGAAAATCGGGGTTCCGTTCATGGAGAAATATCGACGCCACGTGTCCTTCAAGGTGGTTGACACCGACAAAGGGAAGCTCCCTCGCAAACGCCAGCGATTTCGCCGCCTGCAGCCCCACGAGGAGAGAACCGACCAGACCGGGTCCTCTCGTAACGGCCACGCCTTCGATATCATCCAGCGATACATGGGCGTCGTCAAGGGCCTGGAGGATGACCGGAACAATGGCCTCCATGTGTTTCCGCGACGCGATTTCGGGCACAACGCCGCCGTATCGGCTGTGAACGTCGATTTGAGAAGCGATGACGCTGGATAAAAGACGGCGGCCGTCCCGAACGACACTTGCCGCCGTTTCATCGCAGGAAGTTTCTATGGCGAGTACAAGCATGATTTTTCTTAGCACGTTTTTCCTTTTCACAAAAGGGGGAAAAGTATATATAAGATTTCGTACTGCTGCAGCGCACGGAGAAAAACAGCTCATGGAAATTAAAACGGATTTTCTGATCATCGGAAGCGGCATCGCGGGGCTCTCGCTGGCCATCAAGGCCGCCGACCTGGGAACGGTTGCCGTTATCACAAAAAAAGAAGAGATGGAATCGAGCACCAACTACGCCCAGGGCGGAATTGCGGCCGTGACGGACATTCATGACAGCTTTGAATCCCACATCAGCGACACCCTGGAGTGCGGGGCGGGCCTCTGCAGAGAAGACGTCGTCCGTTTCGTGGTCACGGAAGGCCCCAGGAGAATTCAGGAACTGATCGACTGGGGGGTGTCGTTCACGAAGGCTGAAAACAGCGAAGGGGCTCTTTACGATCTGGGCCGGGAGGGCGGGCACTCCAGGCGGCGCGTTCTTCACGCCGGGGATCGGACGGGCCAGGAGATCGAGAGGGCGCTCATTGAAAAAGCCGCCTCAAAAAAGAACATACGGATCTTTGAAAACTTTATCGGTATCGATCTCATCATGCATTCCCACGTCATGGGGAAAAAGATGAAACCCGACCGTTGTCTCGGGGTGTATGCCTTTGACATCGTCCACAAAAAGATTCATACGTTTCAGGCGAAATTCACCGTCCTCGCCACGGGCGGAGCCGGGAAGGTTTATCTCATCACCTCCAATCCGGATATCGCGACCGGCGACGGCATCGCGATGGCATACCGTGCCGGCGCTCAAATCGCGAACATGGAGTTTATCCAGTTCCATCCCACCTGTCTTTACCATCCTGAAGCGAGATCGTTCCTCATCAGCGAGGCTGTCCGGGGTGAGGGGGCGGTCCTTCGCCTGAGCAGCGGAGCCACCTTCATGGAGAAATATCATCCCCTCAAAAACCTCGCCCCAAGAGACATCGTGGCCCGGGCCATCGACGCGGAACTGAAAAAATCCGGCGACGAGTACGTGCTCCTCGATATGACCCACCGGGACAGAGATTTTACGATTCGACGTTTCCCCAATATATACAACGAATGTCTCAAATTCGGAATCGACATGGCCAGAGAGCCCATCCCGGTTGTCCCGGCGGCCCATTACATCTGCGGCGGGGTGGCCGTGAGCCCTTACGGCGAAACGGACATCGAGGGGCTTTTCGCCTGCGGGGAGGTTTCCTGCTCGGGCCTTCACGGCGCCAACCGCCTTGCCAGCAACTCGCTCCTTGAAGCGGTCGTTTTCGCCCACCGTTCGTTTCTGAAAATGTCGGAGCTGCTGTCGGGCTGCAAAGACGAGCCCCTGGACATCCCGTCCTGGGACCCGAAGGGCGCGCGGGAGAGCGATGAATCCGTCGTGGTCACGAACGACTGGGAGGAAATCCGGCGCTGCATGTGGAACTACGTGGGAATCGTGAGGTCGGACAAGCGCCTCGAACGGGCGAAGAAGAGAATGGACATCATCTGCGAGGAGATCCATGAATACTACTGGAACTACATGATCACCCGCGATCTTCTGGAACTCCGCAACATCGCCACCGTGGCCAGTCTCATCATCCGCTGCGCCATGATGAGGAAGGAAAGCCGCGGCCTCCACTATAATCTGGATTACCGGGATAGAGACGACCGGGATGGACTCAGGGACACCCTCATCTCAAGATACGGACACCCGGAATTCCGGTAACGACTCGGGGATTGCCCGCCTGAAACGAGTTATTCGCTTTTCCACTCATATTCGATCCGGCCGAGGACACTCGTAAAAATGAGTTTCATGCCGGAAGGGGCTTTGCCATCGGCCGCGAGGGGCTTAAACCTGAGGGTGTAGTAGTTGCCGTAATAGGGGTTCCCGTAAGGATAGAATGCTTCCACCATGGGCGTCACTTTCTCAATCTGGCGAACCTCTATGGGATAAAACCTTTCTCCCCTGTCGCCCATGAGAAAAATGGTCCAGATGGAATCCTGTTTTGCGAAATCGTTCTGCGTCTTTTCCGGGATATAGGCATAGAAGAAAAATTCCAGGGCGTCCGCCGCGAGTCCGGCCAGCGCGTCCGTCCTCTTTTTCTCTTCGAGCTGCGTCAGGAGATAGATTCGTGAATACTCCCTGGCATAAGCGTCCTGGAATTCCCTGCTCTTGTAAGTGACCGCGATGCGCACTTTTGTCTCGAATTGCGAGTAGATGATTTGATCTCTCGACCACTTATTGAGCACCGTGAGATATTCCTTCGAAATGCCGCCTTTTTCTTTCGCGATGTCTATATAGCCCTCAATAGCGCTCCGGCCGCACCCCGAAAAAGAGAGGACCGCCAAAGTCAGGAACACAAATCCGAGAGATCTTTTCATTCTTCTTCTCCAGTCAACCATCGGTGAAACTTTCCTCAAGAGGCCTCCCGTATTCAGAGTCATCGCCCCTTGAAAACCCGGTCATATATGTAATCCACCTGCCCCAGGAAATTCTCGACGCGGAAGGTGTCTTCCAACTCTGCGGCGCCCAGGTGCTTCCGCACCTCCCTGTCCTTCAGCAGCAGGGCCTTGAAGTCACCCTCCTTTTCCCACGTCTTCATGGCGTTTCTCTGAACCATGGCATAGGCCTCTTCCCTTGACACTCCTTTTTCGATCAGCTTCAGGAGCACCTGCTGGGAGAAAATCAGGCCGCGGGTCAGGTTCAAATTGGCCAGCATTCTTTCGGGATACACGATCAGATTTTCCACCAGCCCCGTGAAGCGGCCCAGCATGAAATCCAGAAGGATCGTTGCGTCCGGCGCGATGACCCTCTCCACGGATGAATGGCTGATGTCCCGTTCATGCCACAGCGCCACGTCCTCCAGAGCCGCCACGGCGTATGATCTCACGAGACGGGCCAGGCCGGAGAGATTTTCCGACAAAACGGGATTCCGTTTGTGGGGCATGGCCGACGATCCCTTCTGTCCCGGAGTAAAATATTCTTCCGCCTCTCTAACTTCCGTCCGCTGAAGATGACGGATCTCCGTGGCGAACTTGTCGATGGATGAGGCAACCACGGCGAGGTGAGAAAAATACTCGGCGTGTCTGTCCCTCTGAATGACCTGTGTCGAAGCGGGCGCGGGCCTCAGTCCCAGCTTTTTGCAAACGTGGACCTCAACCCGGGGATCGATGAAAGCAAAGGTCCCGACGGCCCCCGATATTTTCCCGTAACTTATGACCTCTTTCGCCCGAAGCATCCTGGCCCTGTTTCTTTCCATCTCCTGATACCATAGGGCCATCTTCAGTCCGAAGGTCACCGGCTCCGCGTGAATGCCGTGAGAGCGCCCGATCATGAGGGTGCGCTTGTACCGCATGGCTTTTTTCTTCAAAACAAGCAGCAGTTTATCGATATCTTCTATCAGAATATCCGATGCCTCCTTCAGCAGAACAGCGAGAGAGGTATCAAGGATGTCCGACGATGTGAGCCCCATGTGAATATAACGGGAATCCTCCCCCACCTGCTCACCGACGCAGGTCAGAAAAGCGATTACATCGTGTTTCACGGTTTTTTCAATGGCTTCTATCCGGGCTATATCAAACCGGGCTTTCCGTTTGATGTTGTTCATCGATTTCTTTGGAATCACTCTTCTGGCCGCGAGGGCTTCACAGGCCAGAATCTCAATATCGAGCCATACCTGGAACTTCTTTTCGGGGCTCCAGAGAGCGGCCATTTTTTCTCTTGAATAACGGGGAATCAATTTTTCCTCCTCTTCTCCCTCTCCGCGATGAGAAGGTTCGTGCAGGCCGTGCCGGGAATCGATAAATCCGCTATTTTTCTATTATGATTGGCAGAGGGGAGTCAAGATTTTTATTCAAGAATTTTCTTGACAAAACATATTTGGCATGCCAAATATGTGCATACCAAACAAAAGAGAGCGCTGAGATGCAGACAGATGACAGATTGATTTATCTCGTTTTTACCGCGCAGCAGAAACTCCGAACCTATCTCAATGGTTGTCTCGTCGCGGAGGGAACAAAGGTCACCATCACCCAAGCGGGCATCCTGTTTCTTCTGAAACAGCAAGACGGCCGGATCATGACAGAACTGAGCCAGATCATGGGCCTGGACAATTCCACGATTACGGGACTCGTCGACCGGATGGAAAAATCCGGTTTCGTCACCCGAAATTCAAACCCAAGCGACCGGCGCCTGTCCCACATCTACATCACGCCCAGGGGGAATGAAGAGGCAAGCAAGGCAAAGGCTGTGATCCGGAGAGTCAACGAAGAGGTGAAAAAAGGTTTTTCATCCGGGGAGATCGATACATTCAAGAGTATCCTCCACAGCTTCTTCAAAAAATTCAACAGCGGTAAATGATGGAATGGCATCGCTGAACGCTAAACTCATTGCCCTTCAAAAATCCGCCGCCCGGTTCGCCAAGAAGGAAATCGCACCCCGGCCGGATTTGAGCAGCCTGGATGATTTCCCCCGCGACATCTGGCGGAAAATGGCCGACGGAAAATGGCTGGGCATTGCCATTCCCCGTGCCTTCGGAGGTCTCGGCGGCGGCTATCTCTCGATCACGGCGGCGGGCGAAAGTCTTGTGGAAAACGGCCATAACCTCGGTCTCGCTCTCTCCTGGATGATTCACCAGGTGGTCTCCCGTTTTTTCATTCTCCGTTTTGGCAACGAGCGGCAACAAAATCAATATCTGCCGGAGCTGGCCCGGGGCGCTTTGACGGCGTGCATCGCCGTTTCCGAACCCGGCGTGGGCGCTCATCCCAGGCATTTGAAGGCTTTCGCGTCATTCCGGAACGGTCGTGCCGTCCTGCAGGGAGAAAAAACCTTCCTCACGAACGGTCCCATAGCCGGTCTTTTCATTGTCATCGCCGTGACCGGCGGATCCGATGGGAAGAAAGAGTTCACGGCCTTTCTCGTGCCGAGAGATGCGCCGGGGCTTTCCATCACGGAATCGCTGAAACTCAATATTCTGAGGCCGTCTCCCCACTGCGGCATCCTTCTTGATCATTGCGAAGTCCCGGAGACATCTGTTCTCGGGGACAGAGGAACGGCCTACCCGTCGATGGTTATGCCCTTCCGTGATGTGGAAGATGTTTTGCTCGCGGGACCTGCAATCGGCGCCATGAAGGTTCAGCTGGAGATCGTGATCTCGGCGATGAGAGAAATGGAACCCGCGCCTTCAGACGAACTGAAAACGGATCTGGGCGGTCTCGAATCCCTGCTCCACGCCTTGAGAGCCGTTGTCTACGAGGCAGCTGGAATTCTCGACAGCGGAAAGGACAAAGCGGAATTTCTTCCCATCCTGCTCTCTTTTCGGCCGCTGGCCCGGGATTTTCAATCCCGCCTGAGCCGCCTCATTGCCGCAGCGGGGATAAAAGAAGACCAAAAGCTGAAGGTTCTGACACGAGACATTACAAGCATCATCAATCTGGCAAACAACATTGCCGTCATCAAACAAAAAAAGATCGGAGAGACTCTCCTTTCCGGAAAGGACTGAAACATGTCGTCAAAGCATGATGAGAAATTTTCATCCATCCCGGCCATTCAGAATGGATTCCGGGAGGCGAGCTACATCACGAGCCGCCAGACAGCGACCACCGTCTTCCTGGCCTACCACCTCGAAAAGCCCATCCTGGTGGAAGGCCCCGCGGGCGTGGGCAAGACGGAACTCGCCAAGACCATCGCGACCTATCTCGATCTCCCGCTCATCCGGCTCCAGTGCTACGAAGGACTGGACGAATCAAAGGCTCTTTATGAGTGGAAGTACGGCAAGCAGCTACTTTATACTCAGTTGCTGAGGGACAAGCTGGATCACCTCGTCAACAAGGAAGACAGCTTTTCCCAGTCCATCGACAAGCTCCATCAGTACGACGATATTTTCTTTTCCTGGCACTTTCTTGAACCCCGCCCGCTTCTGAAAGCGCTTCAGCAGAAGGACGGTACCGTCCTTCTCATTGACGAGGTGGACAAGTCGGATGACGAGTTCGAGGCCTTTCTTCTGGAGGTGCTTTCCGACTACCAGGTCTCCATACCGGAAATCGGCACCATCCACTCCGTCACAAAGCCCTTTGTGGTCCTCACAAGCAACAACACCCGGGAGCTGAGCGAGGCCCTCAAGAGGCGCTGCCTGCATCTCTACATCCCCTTCCCCGACCCCGCGCTGGAAAGGGACATCATCCGCATCCGCGTCCCCGACATCTCGAAAAATCTGACGCTTCAGCTGGTCACCTTCATTCAGGAGGTCCGGAAACTGGATATCAAGAAAGTTCCTTCCATCAGCGAGACGATTGACTGGGCCCGTGTCCTCCTCATCCTGCACGCGGACAACCTCCATCCGGATCTCGTGAGGGAAACGCTTCATATCTTTGTCAAGTTTGAGGAGGATATCCGGATCGTGGAAGAGCATCTTCATCATCTGACCACCCAGGCCGTCAGGGCTTCCGGAGGATGAGGGCATGGATCGCGTCCTGGAAGATTTCATCTCCACCCTGAGAGGCTCGGGTGTCCGGATTTCCGTATCGGAAAGCCTCGACGCGGCGCATGCCGTCAGGCTCGTGGGTTATGAAGAAAGACGTCTGCTGAAGGACTCCCTCGCGGCCGCCCTGGCCAAGTCGGCTCCTGAAAAAGAGATTTTTTCAGACTGTTTCGACCGGTTTTTTTCATTCGATTTCTTCCCTGAAAATCAGCAGGACATGCCCCGACGTGAAGCAGCGGAAGGAATGTCTTCCCTTTCCCGGATGCTCCTCGAAGGGGACCAGGCAGGGCTCATCACCACCATGAGAGAGGCGGCCCGCACAGAGAACCTCAACGCCATTCAGTTTTACACCCAGAAAAGCCTTTACGTCATGCGGATTCTGGACCGCATGGGGCTCAACGGACTCGACCGCGACATCCGGGAGCTTTTTCTATCGGGAAGCCCCTCTTCCTCCGCGACAGCCGCGAGACTCGAAGAGGCCCGTGATTACGTTTATGACAATGTCCGGGCCTATGTGGAAGATCAATACCGCCTTTTCTCCGGCTCGGAAGCCGATAAAATGCTGGAAACCTATTTGAGAAACACGAAGCTCTCCAACCTGGAGCAGCGTTACTACCAGCAAATGCAACACATCATCCAGCGGCTGGTCAAGCAGCTGAATGATCTTCATTCCCGCAGGAAAAAACCCTCCCGTCGGGGCCAGCTTGATTTCAAGCAGACCCTCCGGGACAACATCGCGTACCAGGGCTTTCTCTTCGATCCCAAGTGGAAAAAAATCAAGATAGAGAAGCCCAATGTCGTCGCCATCTGCGACATCAGCCGCTCCGTGTCCAGGCTGGTGCGGTTTCTCCTTCTTTTCCTGTACGGACTCAACAAGGAAATCATCCACATCCGAAGCTTCATTTTCTGCTCCAATCTCACGGAAGTCACCCATGTCTTCGATACCTATCCCGTTAACGAAGCCGTCGCAAGAATACAGGCGGGGACTGATCTTCCGATTCTTCTGGCCCGGACAGACTACGACCGGTCCTTCCGCGACTTCAAGGAGCAGTACATGGACGCCGTGACCCACAAGACAACCGTGCTGATTCTCGGTGACGCACGAAATAACTATAACGATCCGCAGACGCGGATACTCAAAATGATCTCCGAGCGATGCAAGAAGCTCATCTGGCTGAACCCGGAAACAAAGCCCTTCTGGGGAACGGGTGACTCGGAGATGAAGCGCTACACGCCCTATTGCCATGTTCTCAAGGAATGCAACACCCTGAACCATCTGGAGCGGGTCGTGCAGTCGCTGTTAAAAAAATAGGCATTGGGCATTAGGCATTGGGCATCAGGCTAAAGGTAGAGGAGAAAGGTCAAAGGACAGAGGATAAAAAATGAACAGAACCACCTCCACAACAGATCAGCGGGATATCAAGCAATGCGGGACCTGTCTTTTTGTCGATCACAACGACGTCCATAGAGAGAACTGCCTCCGGTTCGCACGATTCGTTGACCACGCCCTTCATGAGGCTTCCAAGGGATGCGATTACTGGACGCCAGTTAGTGAACAGTCGTCAGTGAACAGCAAATAGATAAGAACGAAAAGCTAAAGAAGTAAATTTCTTCCTTAATTTATTTTCTATTCACCATTCACTATTCACTTTTTAAAGGCTGATTGAAATGAAAAGGATCTCCTGATATAAAGACCGGCACGCGAGGATATAAAAACATTCATGAGTGCCATGGCAGGAGAAAAAGCTTTTCAGGACAGCCGATATCTCGAATTCCGGGAGATCACCGAACAGATCGCAACGTCTGTCGGAATTCCACGTTTTTACCTGGAGAAGAAAGAAGCTGTCGATCGGTCCCATCGCATCTTTGAAAGAAATCCTGTCGCGCAAAGCCTCCTCCTTTTGCTCAAAGACCGTGAGGACTATCCCGGTCACGGCATTCTGCACATCACCAAAGTCGCCCGGGACGCGGGGGCTCTTATTATCATCGACGGTCCCGGCCTGGCCGAAGGCGAAGCTCTGGACCGCCTTATCTTTCTCGCCCATCTTGCCGGCATCCTCCACGACATCAGGAGGTCTGAACCGGATCACGCGCGCCGGGGCGCCGAGGCGGCCAGGGAG
>Ga0268276_1002533_pt1 | contig 15458 bp, 19 predicted proteins | sample saktaG_4_FD_190145 | JGI IMG/M metagenome (GOLD analysis project Ga0268276, IMG submission 190145) | Saline water microbial communities from Sakinaw Lake, British Columbia, Canada - sak_2010_1_5_45m | ecosystem: Environmental > Aquatic > Non-marine Saline and Alkaline > Saline ...
CCGCAAGGGCTTGGAGGTTCGAATCCTCCACCCTCCGCATTGGAAAACCCTAGTGGTTCGAATCCACGTCCCCCAGCCATTGTGCACGAACAGAGGCAAGAGCCTCTGTTCGTGCTTTATTTATGGGTGTTTTGGCTGGTTCTAACCTTAGGTATTTCTTTTCTAATGCAGGATAGTCATTTCCGATGAGTTGTAGCCATTCATTTGGTTCAATAGTGAGCTTTTTGTCTTTAATTATTGGGTTTTTTCCGATTGCCATTAAGATTTCTTTCTTCAATTCTAACCCACCTGTTGTAAATGCTTTTCTGGCATAGGTAGCGAAATTAAAAGTCTTTTCTGTTAGCTCCAGCCACTTATCGGCTCGTGCTTCTGTTTCTCGTAAATTCTCTTTCATTTTGGCGATTTTGCTTTGGAACGTGTTTTTCTCTTTAATAAAAGTTTCATCATTAATAAGCTGGCGGTATCTCATCTTGGTAAGTTCGTCCAGTTCTTTTTGGGTTTCTACCAGATTTTTGTGTTGCATCTCATAAACCTTTGTCCTGTCCTGAATCTCAGTATCATTCTTTTTATTTAAGCCTTCTAATGCCCATTGTAAAAATTCTGGTAGAATAGTGTATTTTTCTAATTCTTTTTCAATCATTAATTCTAGTTTATCTTCTCGGATATTATACCTTTGATTACATTTAACTTTAGTTGTTCTTCTTGTGCAGTGGTAATAAGTATATTCTTTGATTTTACCTGTTGTCTTGAGAAGTTTCTTTTTAATCTCTGCAGTATAAAGACATCCGCATACGCCGCACCTTATAGAACCAGTGAAAGCAAATTTATGCTTTTTGGGTCTAGGCTTGCCCTTTCTTCCGAGAAGCATTTGTACCCGGTCAAATTCTTCTAGAGTAACCATCGGCTCGTATGCTCCTTTATATTGAACTCCTTTACTTACAATAATTCCTGCATAGATCAAGCTAGTAAAAATGTTGTAGATTCCGCTTCGTGATAATGGTTTTCCACCTATTCGCTTAAATTTTTTTGTTCTAAAACCCCATTTGTTGTTTGCAATTTCTAGAATTTGAGGTGGTGTGTAATTACCAATTAACATTAAATCCCACATTTTACGAATAAGATTGAAACGCTCCGGATCTTTGATGATAATTTTATTTTCTTTGTCATTAAGGTATCCCATTTTGGCCATACCATTTGGCCATCCAGCATTTAGTTTTTTGAGAAGTCCACGTCTGGTATCACGGCTTAAATCCAGAATATACTGATTGGCTTGACCAGTTTCAACATTAAATAGCAACACATTGTCGTCAGGTAAATATTGCCGTTCTATGGTTTGAATGGATTTAATTACTCCTTGTTGTAAAAGCCAACTTAATTTACCGCTATCAATGGGGTTGCGTGTCAATCTGTTTAAGTGCCAACACAATATGCCTTCTGCCTCGCCATTTTCAATTCGTTGTATCATTTCATCAAAGACTATACGGTTATTTGGCTTCTTGGCTGACTTCGCTTCTGTATAAATTTTTTTAATATTCAAATTTAAATCACTGGCGAGTTGTTTCAGCCGATTGACTTGGTCATCAATGGACTGGATTTGTCTATCTTCGCTCTCTGATGACTTTCTGGCGTAGAGGAAGTATTTAATTTTGTTTTGCTCTTGTTTCATAATTTTTTAGTTATTTTTCTTAAATCTTGTCGCATTCTCTTTTTTACTTTTTAATGCCCTTTCATTTTAGGATCGTTATTGTGTTTATCAGTCCAATTTGAATAATGATAAATTTTATAAATGTAATTTTGTATTATTGTTTTTGTTATTTTAAAAGACTTATCACCCATACAAATCACAATGAAATTATGAGACCCGGAGATTTTGGAAAGTAAATTCATTTCTCGTCCTAATGATTCTCTATTTTCATTTACGCTCTTATTGTTTACCTTGCCGCTATTGGAATTGTAGTCGTCTTTAATGACATCGGTCATATATGCTCCGTTGAAACAAGAAAACTCTGGTTCAGAAAGTACTTCTGCCAGTTTACGACAATGTTCTTTTTTCCAAGAAGAATTTTTTTTATTCTTTATAAAATGATAATTTATCCAATCGTCCGCTTTTCGAAGATCGTAGCTGGCATTTAGCCCCATAAAAATTATATTCGGCTTAATCAAGCTCTGGAAATTGTCCTTCTCGATTATTTCTTCTATACCCCCGTCTTTATTCCACAAAGCCCAACTGCCATATTTTCCAAATTCCTTTTTAAGTTGTAATAGATATTTGTTCATTTAATTTATTTTAACTTAAAGGGACGGTCTGGTAGCCCAGTCGCTTTTCCGTGAGGATTAGTTTCTGGCAGACCGCCCCTTAAAGGACAGAAACCATTAAAAATCTCACGGATTTATTACAACTTTGGGCTACATCTATATTATAACATATTTATTTAATTTATCCATAGTTTTTTCTCAAAAGGTAAACCAAAGTAAACATCAACTTACTCCCAGCGCTTATATCCGTGAATTTCTCTTAACGTTCTGCTCGCTTGTTGCTTTGCAGTTTTGGGACTATATCCGGCTTTAATAGCCGCCTCTTTAGCACTTTTTGAGTTAATAAAATTAAAAATAAAGCGAAGTTTTCTCATTGATGGCGCATTAAACATTGGTAGGTGCTTAATTGTTGTTTCATTCATCAGATAATCAGCTAAATAGAAAAACAATAAACCTTTTGGTTTCCAAAAAATAAGATCTCTTATGAAACGTGCTTCCTGAATGTTAAATTTAGGCAGTGGATTGGGTTTTTTGAAATCTTTATCCGAATAAAGATAACACAATTGATCAATCAATTCCTTACTATTAAAAGTTATATCTTTTTTTTCTTCTTTCATAGTTTCAATCTTTATTTGGTTTACTAATTAGCTTATTAAAATAAGCGGCTGGGTTATTTATGTTTTCTCTCTTCACCTCTTTGAAAATGCCCCACGCTCTTTCTATTACACCAATACCTCGTGTTTTAAGGCGATTAAGAATAAAAGACATATCTTGTTCTCCTAATGATTTAGCTATTTCCCAACACTTTTGTTCTTCGTAGCTTTTAGGAGAGAAATTTTTAATATCGATAATCGATCTTTTATAAGTTTTAGTTTTGTTATCGTTATTGGAAGTTGTGATTTGTGTACTTGGGGTATTCATTGAAAAGTGCTTTATTACGCTCCTTCCTTGCTCTTCAAGGTTGTGATATTGAGTATCAAAGTTGTTATGCGGTTTGGCATTTAATAGTTCTTCACGTTGTGGTTGAGTTGTGATTGATAGCTTATTTTTTATATAATCTTCGGTTTGAATTTCCTTATTAGACAAAAGAAAACCAACGGGAAAAACAGAGAAAGAACCACCTTTTCCCTTGTGATCTACAAAGTAAATATAATGATTAGTCCGTAGTGATGAGATAATTTTTCTTGCGTTAGCATAACTTATACTGCTACGTAGATCCTGCCTTAATCCATCATAACTAACCGCAGTAAAGCCATTGATAGGATTAGTGTTAAACCAAATCCATATCAGGAGATTGAATTCATTTTGAGTTATTTTTCTATTTAGGTAATCGTCTCTTATTGATCTTGGTATAAAAACGTAATTTTTAATTCGTGTTTCCATATTTAGTAATAGTAATTTTAATAAATTGTAGTTTACATATAGTCAATTTCCTTTGCGAAAATGCCCTGTAAGGCCTCTGATTTTTTGGGGCTGTGTCTTTTTGTTGATTTGATATTTGGACGCCTTAAATGCGCCAACATCCCTCTTTTTTATGCCGTCCTCAAGGGTTTAGTGAGTATACCGAGGAATCCCAAGACCCCATTTTTCTCACTTTTAGCATAATCATCTTTGTCTACTAGTTTTTGAAACCAGCTATGAATTGTTTGTTTGTTAAAATCCTGTCCTTTTATCGCTTCAGCAAAACAGAGATAAGGACTCCAATTGTAATTTTTTTCTGCTATTTTACTAAATCGTCTTTCAAGTGATCTCATATTTTTAATATTAGTTTTAGTTAAGGCTTTAAGTCACCAGTTTCTCGGCGGCGTTCCTGCAATTGCTGGTATTCTGTCTCGGTCATTGGACGATAAATAATTCGCACCAAGTTTATTAAATTGATGCCTTTTTCTAACGCCTCTTTTTTGGAAATTTTTCTGCCGAAGCGGTTTTTGTAAAGCGTTTGGAATTGTTTTATTTGTTTATTCGACAGCATATTTTTATTTCGAGTAAATTCGATTCTTCAACATTTTCACATTATCAAAGAATGCTCGTGCCTTAACTTCCAAGCAGTCTGCCCAGTAATCATCAGCGACTTTTTCAATGTCGACTTCTCGGCGAAAGATGAACTGGACTTTTCGTGGGTTACCTTTATCCAACTTCAATAATTTATAACCGAATGTTACTAAAGCACTGGCAAGCCCTAAATCAAAAGTTAAAAATTCTTGGTTCATAATTATTAATTTTTATGATACCTTAATCCTATATTTAATTTTCAATACTTGGAATTTCTTGTTTTGGCTTGTAGTGAGAAAAAATGGCTTGAATAATATAAAAAAAGACAGCCTTTTCGGCTGTCCACAAGCGAATAAAAGATTTTTACAAGTTAAATTTTTGGATTATTTAATTGTAATCCTTTGCCCCTTATAGACTCTATTAATTTTTTTCCATTGGGTACTTTATTCACAAGCTTTCTACCGTTCACTTTTGCAAACCTAAATAATCCCTGTTGCTGATTAATAATGGCATTATTTATTCGTTTATTTCTTATTTCATTATATATGCTTTCTGGCTCGCCAATTTTTATTAAATATCTTTCCACGTCTTCGTAAGACAAAAATCCTTCTTGGTTGCATTGAGAGAAAAGTATATTAAAGATTTTATAATAGATTGTTGTTTTGCTCATCTCTATCCTTTTACCATCATAAAAATAGTCCCCCTTATTATCATCCTTCGTTATCAAACGTCGGGCATCTTTTGTCTTTGATCCTGTTTTATCTTCAAATCTCCTTGATTTTATCCTATTTTTTAATTTCTTACATAATTGTGAAAATTTTGGTTCAATAGGTCTCACCAAATAACCCTCACTAATAAGTAGCTTGTTTTTTAATTTTCTGCTTTCTTTTAGAGTCTTATTTTGCTCGGCGAGGTTACGACCAATAACTTCAATGACACCCCATTTTTTCAGATTCTCAAAAAGAGTAATTGTTGAAAGATTTTCTTCGTATTTAAAATCATTATTGTTTATTGTAAAAATCGGAAAATAGACATAACTACCAATGCCTTGCTTATCGGCTTTATATTTGATTCTTTGCAAAAGGTTGTTTACTTCAAGATTTCTTTGCCGATCAGCATTGAAAATTTTCATAGTAATTTAGAGTAATTTTGATTATAATTTACTTTATTTTACTTGTTTTTACCTGTTTTTTCAAGTAATTTCGCTTTTATTTTTTAAAAATCTATGATATTCTTTAATTGTAAACACTAGATAATTAAATTGCCTAAGTTCTCATAGAATATGGCATAAAAACCTTTCACAGACATTAAGCTCCTCGTCAGAGCATCTGTGAAGGGTCATATCTCGAAAGGGGTATGGGTAGCGAAAGCTATCGTTGGCGGGGGGCTTTGTGTTTTCAGCCAGAAAAGTTGAGTAGTATGGAATACAAAATTCAAGAAGAAAAAATTATTACACCGAAAAATTTTCGCAAAGATGAACAAACCAGATACAAAGAAAAAGACGATCAAATTATCAAAGTAAGGAAAATACCATTTTGCGATTCTTTTTTCCCGAATTTAAAGGCAGGTCTTAAAAATATCGGTATTTGGGCTATTATCTTAACAGTTCTAGTTTTCGTAGGGATTAAAATATATAATTTCACCACCCGTTTATCAGAAGAAGAGTTGCTTATTAATAGTATTATGGCTGATTTGAAATCTATGCCAGAAAACCCATCTTATCAAGAACTAATAGATTTTAGAGATGATGTATTTCGTGGATTAAGTGATTATATTGGCGTTAAAACACAGTATGATTCAAAAGGCAATTGCAGTGGTTTTGGTTGTCAATATAAAGAAGCAATGATAAATCTTTATGACAAATTAAAAATTAACAATAATGAACCTCTTTAAGATTAAAAGCTATATTTTGAACAAGAGAAAGCTTGCCTGGTTTGTCGGGATAATTTTACTATTTCTTTTAGTATTTCTGTATTTGAAGGGATACCGATTAGATTACTGTCAAATTAAATTTCCAGTTGCCAAAACTCGCGATTCGGCTAGGATTAAATGTATTGAAGAACCGCTCTATAAATTCATCTTCAAGTAAAAATTAAGTCTAAAATTATGGATATAACTATTCCTGTACAACACCAGAAAAGATTGTCTTTATATGATGCAATTATTACTTGTGGCTTGGACGGTTGTTTGACTTTATTTAGCGAAGAAGAATGGGAAGGAGTAATTTATAGGTTTGACAATCTTTGTTCTAGTAAAAAAGCATCACGACATCTTATTCGTTTTATTAATTTAATGAAACAAGGAGCGGTAAAAACTAAAATACGGAAAGGTGGTAAGATAACCATTCCCGACTATCTAAAGCAGTATGCCAAAATTAAAAAGGAAATGCTGTTTATAGAGCTTTCAAACCATCTGGAGATTTGGGCAGAAGAAGAATTTGAGAAATATAGAGATCGCCGGCACTTAGAGAAGATAGTGAGTAGCAGGGTAGGGTAAGTTTATGATAAAATCTTAATATGAAAACATTTACCTCAAAACAAGTTTTAATTCTGGTGCTTGGCATTGTTGCAGGCATCGCTTTTGCAGAGACCTCTGCACCAATGTGGTCTTTATCTTTTTTGCGTGAATTTGGATTGAAGTTGATTATTTATGGGGCAATATCAGGGTTTATAGTTGTTATTTTAGCGTCAACAAAAACTTTCCAGAATTGAAATTTACACTCTTATTTTTTCTGCCCTCAAATCCGGAATATAAATATACTCATTTTGCTGCTGAATTATGGTTTTAACGTTGTTCACGATGCCCAGCAATTTAGCTTTATAATTATGGTTTGACCGAATTTATCAATAAGCGTATAATTTAATTAACAAATAATTATGTTATATAGAAAAGTAATTATCAATAAAATAATCTTTTTGGAAACTCAAATGCCTTTTTAAGGCATTTTTTATTATTCTTCAATTAAAGGTTAATAAAATAAATTAAAAAATGTTTAACCCACCAATTCCAGAAATTAAAGAATTTATGAATGAGTGGGATACAAAAAAAGGCTTATTCTATAACATTCATATATTTTTAATAACCTTTGCCGTCTTACGGTGTTTAATTTGGTCTAATTTAATACCCTTTTTTATTACAAAGTATTTTTTGCTAGTTCCTAATCTTATATTTTTAATCTTATGGATTTTAAGAAGAGGTTATTTATATTTATTCTTTTCAAAAAAATTAAATGTCGTTTTTGCTTTAGATTTAGAAAATAAAACAGAAAATACGTTAAAAGTTTATAAAGAAACAATTCAAGAACTTAATAGAAAGATTTTGGAAAATAATTTAAATGATCTTATTGAAATAAGAGAAAAACCAAAAGATATTAAATTCAGAAATAGAAATGCTGCAGAAGCCAAAGTACAAATGGGTTTACCTGGTTCAGTTTTATTGATTTGGGGCGGAATAATAGATAGATCTCAAAAATATAAACTATTTTTTTCGTATGAATTTGGTTATCCAGGAAAGAAAGAGGAATATTTTAAGGCCATTTTTTTTAAGAAAGTAGATAAGGTTTTAGCTAAAAAACTATGGTCTTATAATATAAATTCAATAGAGGGTTTGAGCCAAGATTTTTTAGAAGTAATTTACTATATATTTGCTTTAGCAATGGCTACTATAAATTCAAAGAAATCGATAGTTTTATTGGAGAATTTTATAAAAGAATGGAAAAAATTAAAAGATCCTATAAAAAAACGTAATTTAGGACCTGCGCTTGTAGAAATAAAGGGTATTTTGGCGAACATATATCTAAATTACGCGGGATTTTATTTAGGCGAGGAAAACTATAATAAAACATTTGATTACGCTAAAAAAGCTTTGGATATTAATTATGATGATAAAATTAATTATGATGCGTTGTTATTACTTGCGATTTATTATGAAGAGAAAAAAGGAGATACTCCAGAGGCCAAGAAATGTGTTGAAAGGGCACGAAATATACACCCTGCCAGGAATGAGCAACATCGTTTTGATGATGCTTATTTTGCGATCAATGATTACGATTTTAGATTATTTTTAGAAACATATGAGGAGTTAGCTAAATGGACTCATAATACGAATTATAATCAAATTCGTAATTCATTGTTTAAAAAATATAAAAAAACCAAAAATTTAGGTTTTTTCTTTGCAGAGATTTATATTGCTTTTATTTTTCAGGGAGATAAGTTCTATGGAAAAAAGAAATTTAAAGAATTTATAAAAAAAGCAGAAAAATCCAAAAGCGATATAGATTATAGTTTATTGATATCTAAGGCAAGGGGAATATTATCCAAAATCTAATAGATAAAATATTGGGATATAAATGAAAATAAGTTGATATGCCCTGTATAATATTTCATTTATGATAAAATAATTCCAACTGAGACACGTTAGTTTGATTCTATGATTGTTTCTCTAAATTGGAAGAATATGATTAGGTTAAAAGGTACTCGATATCTAATATTATAAGATTTTTAAAGCCAAAAAGGTTCCAACATCGTTCCATAGCCCCATATAATAGGAAGATTATGATTGAAGAACAACAAATCCAAATAAAACACGAGATAAAAAAACCAATCTGGAAAAAGTGGTGGTTCTTGGTAATTGCTGTTTTTGTGATATTTATTTTAATCGGATTAAGCGGTGGGGAAGAAAAAAAGAATGAATTAACACCCCAACAATCTTCATTGGAAAAAGAAATTGAGACTGATAAAAAGAAATTTTCTTTTGATGATTATATCCAAAAAGATAAAATAAGAGAATACAAAATAATAAAAGAAGATGATTTAAGTTTTAAAGCTCTTGGCCAAAAGAATTTATCGGACTACACTTTAGAAGAAATAGAATCTTTGCCTATAAATACTAGAAAAGAATATCGTATAGTTGTACCAATTGATATAACTAAAGAAGAACTTGAGTCAACCATAGCTAAATGTATAAAAGATAAGTCTATAGAAAATCCAGACATAGATGAAATAGTAGTCTTTGTTTATGATAACGAAGAAAAAATCAATATGGCTTATACCTTAGGAAAGGCTGAATGGTGTCCCAATGGAGAATGGGCAGACGTTACTCCTGAAATAGCAAGGAGTAATATCAGAGATTCATATAAAATTATTTATAACATTAAAGAAAAGGCATTAGAAGATATTAAAAAAGCTTCAGAAATCTTACACGGTTTGACAGAAAATGAAAGAAAAGAAATATTTACAGAGATTGTTAGATGTGAGGACTGGGCCGATTTAGAAGCAATGAAACAGTATTATCCTGGGTGTGAAGATTGTTTTGAATTTATAAAATCTGATGTACATAAATATGCGGGTAAGGTATCAGAATTAACAGATAGCTGTAAAGAAAAATTAAGAAAGAGGTATAATATCACTGAAGAGATTAGAGTAGAAATATCTACTGAAGGAATAACAAAAAGTTGGCTATTGCCAGAAGGAGGTTTTATGCCCAATTGTTGTAAATAAAGATTAAATAATATATCGTTCCATAGACCCATAAATAATTATAAGTTATTTTTGTGTTTTAAATAAAAATATGAGGACTTTAACCAAGTCTTTGACCGAGAGAGATTATAATAGGATATTAAAAGAATTTAGACCTCTTTTACCTGATAGTTTTATTAATCCTAGTTTAAATTCTCCTGTTATACACGGGACTTATATTACCAATCATTTAATAAGAATGATCTTTTTTAATATTTTGAAATTTATTGATTATGGTTTTATAGAAAAAGGATATTGGCACACTTATTTTGTATATAAGCACAAAAGATTTACTATACAAGATGGTAAATTTGGATGGTCAATCTATGCCGAAAATAGTAAATTAAAAGATAGTAATATAGTTGTTGAAATGAAAAAGAAATTATTGAAGGTAATAGATTTTTTAAATAACGATTTTTGTAAATCTATTCAAGGGGATAAAAATAATCCCAAAATAGAATTTTATTTAAATAATCCATATCAAAAATTGTCGTCGTATTACTCTTTTTATAGAAAAAATGTAAGTTATGTTATCAAGGATTCTACTATTTCTAATCAGAAAAAGGACAATAAGAATGCATCAGCCTTGTTCAAAGAAATGAATTTATTAAGAAGAAGGGAAGACTCTGTCTCAAAGCATTGTTTCCCATTGATTTTCTCTTTTTTCTCCCTTTTAGATTTTCTAATATTAACTTTTTTTGTATTTGAAGATTCGAATGTGGGTTTTCAAAAGATTAAAAATTTTAAGTTAAGAATGAAAAGAGACTGGTCATTGGGTTTTCGGGATGTTTTCGACTTAAGTAAACCATCAATAAATAGACTTTTTTTGAACCTTAAGGATATAAGAGAAAAGTATAGGACTCCATTATCACACGGTATTTGTGGTGATACTGGTTTTCTTATTCTATTTCCAGGATTAGGTTTAATTCCGCAGTCTTATAAAGATTTACAGAATCAAATTTACTATGGCTTTACTGATTTCAGAATTAAAAATGCAAAAATAATTATGGAAGAGTTTAATAAATTCATCAAATTTATTAAAAGCAATAAGCCGTATAAATTTTATTTAGTCTATTTAGAAAGTGGATTGGCAATACCAATAAATTCTAAGGGATTAAGGTTGTTAAAAAACAAAATGAAAAATCTAAATGAATTAAATAAATACATAGATACAGAATTGCACATAGCGGAAATGGTTGACAATAGGGAAATGTTCTAGCTTCATAAATAAATTTTATTTTTATGTACTTTCATCCAGACATAAGAACATTTAGGCTCGTCGTAAAACAATTAGAAGAATCAAAAAAGTTTATAGGTAAATCGGAAGTGGTGTATTCTAGAATGGCGATAATTCTAATAGATAATGTAATTGAGATTTTATTAGTTGATTTTTTAAATCAGGAGATTGAATCTAGCTATAAAATGTCGTGGGCATATAAATTTGATTTTTCTTCTCGCAAAATAGATCTCATCAATAAATATTTTGATGAAAAAATTAAAGCTATTAAAAAACTAGGTTTTGTAAACGATGATGACGCCTCTATATTAAAGACTATTCATACATACCGTAATTTAATTTATCATCAAGGTTTTCATAATCCAGTTACTGTTGATAAATTTGCAGAACTATACTTTATGGCTGCAAGTAGATTATTTGCAAGAATTTATAGTAGTACAGGATTATCAATTTGGGGTGGCGGAGAAAAATGGCTCAGGGGATATGGTTTAAAAATTGATCATATTAATTTTAAAGAAGCATCGGAAAGGATTACAAGTTATTTATTAAATGGATTTTATATTTCTTTATCAACTATAAAGAAAATGATATTTGAAGATTTAAATTTTAGAATTAATCAAATAATTCTTATTCGAAAAGATGAATTACCTTGGTTAAAAAATGATTTTATTTTTGATGCTCATTTAAAAGTTGCTGAATATTTTGATGAAAATCGCTATTTATTAAAAGAATGCTATAATTCTCTCTATGAATTTTTGAAAAGCATAGATACGTCAAAAGATGAAGATAATTTGAAAAAATGGTTGAAAATAAAATTAGAAGCAAAGCAGATAGACGAAAAGATTGAGAAAGCATTAAATAATTTTAAACAAACAATTAGTTCGCAAATACCAAAACAATCTTTAGGTTTTTTAAGGAAAATTAAAAATTATCATAAAATTAATAAATTGCTTGAGAAGTATTGTTCCATTGATAAAGATCTTTTGAAGATAGAGCTTTATTTGAATCAACTTATGGATGAATTTGATGAAGAGATGTCCAAAGAGCTTGATCTTATAAGAGGAAAATAATTTTTGAAATGTTTCTGTAGCATTTGAAACTTCTTGTTCATTCTAAACCTTAAAAGAGTGATTTTTGATAAAAAATTAAGACATTCCCATTTATTAGTGAATTTTTTGATGACACTTATATTGAGCCAAATAGGTTTCAACATCGTTCCATAGACCCATCGGCGAGTTTTTTTATCGAGAGACCGAGATACATTGAAATCGTCAAAAAGACGGTTTTTTTGGTATAATAGAGGTATATGAAATAAATTTATTATGGCTTTAATACCACTAGGAATTGCAATAATAGCTTTGATTTCTTCATTATTTTCGATGTATTTTACTCGAAAAGAATTTAGAATGGCCCATAGACCATTTGTTTGGGCAATGAATTATGGATTTTTTGATAATTCAAAAAGTACCATAGTTTCTGTTCCTCGCAGAGTAGCTTTTCGTGTTAAAAATTCGCCTGCAAAAATAATAAGACAAAAAATACTGATAAACTTAGACACGAAGAACATATTCTCTAGCGATAAAAAAGATTTTGTGAGATTTCCGGATGAAGCATCTGAATGGAGCTTTGATATTGGAGCAGAAGAATTTAATAAAATTATAGATCAATTCCATAAAAATACATCCAAATTAATTAGAATTATTTCGACACAATATACTTCTCTTGATGGTGGTAAGATTTATTATCATAAGCTTGAACAAAGCTTTAATCCGGCTGATAATAGTTGGAAGGATATTAAGACTGAAGCAGATTAAGCCTTGGCGAATGCCTTAAAATCAAGGTTTTTATTTGTTTTTAAAGCCAAAAAGGTTCCAACATCGTTCCATAGCCCCATAAATCAAAATATTTTTAATAGGTAAATATTATGGAAATTTTTGGTCTGATACTCATTTATTTAGGATTTTGCTTGATATGGATAATAATTTCGTGGATCAGTCAAACAATTTCTAATTCAAAAAAGTACTTAGAATTAAAACCAAAGTTAGACAATTTGGAATATTCGATAAAAGAACACGAATTAGAAGTTGAAAAAGATAAAGAAGATTTGAAATTGAAAACTAAGTTGTGGAATGAAAAAGTACAGAAAGATAAAGAGGAAATAGATAAAATAGCAAAACAGAAATCAATGGGATTTCCCTGGCTGGCAGAAGCATATGCTGATTATTTCGCTTTAAAAGATGGTGAGTTGGAAAAATATTTAAGGTATAAAAAACATCCTGCCTACGTTGCTGCAGAAAATGTAAGAATAATCAAAAACGAAAAAAGAGAATTAGTTAAGGCAAATAAGATAATTAGCTACAAGATTAATTATTTTGAAAAATTATTCCCGTGGCTTTCAGAATTGATAGCAGAAGATGAAGATGAAGAAATGCCTGTTAGAATTGATGATAATCATACAGAAGATAACGATGATGAAGATAGAGTCAAGAATTATCTTACGCAGGAAGAATATAGAAGCTTACCTTCTGTTGAAAGAAATCAGATGGCATTAAATAGATATTTAAAAAATAGAAAGAAATCAAAATGGGCAGTTGGAAGAGATTATGAAATGTACGTTGGGTATTTATTTGAGAAAAAAGGATATTCCATTGAATATACGGGGATTATTGATGGCTTTGAAGATCTTGGTAGAGATGTTATTGCCATTAAAAATGATGAAGTATGTATTATTCAATGTAAACGATGGGCACATTGGAAAGAGATGCGCGAAAAGTATATTTTCCAATTGTTCGGAACGTCGATGGAGTATTGGATCAAAAATTTCAAAAACAATAAAAAACCAAGAAGCTTTAAAGAATTTGCTAAATTTTTAAATGAAAATAAACTTAGGCCAATATTTTTTACTTCGACCAATTTATCCGATAAAGCAAGGGAGATGGCAAATGCATTAAGCGTTGAAATAATAGAAAATGAACCGCTGGGTGAATTTCCAAGGATTAAATGTAATATCAATACCGACGAACTTGGTTTACAAACAAAAATATATCATTTACCAATGGATCAACAGTATGACAGAACAATAATTGGCAATCGCGCAGGGGAATTCTATGCTTTTACTGTTAAAGAAGCAGAAGATGCAGGTTTTAGGCGAGCTTTTAAGCATAGATTTTAGTCATAGGAGAGCATTGTGAGACTAAAAAGGTTCCAACATCGTTCCATAGCCCCAGCAAATTAGAATCATTAATCAGACGATTTTTTTGTTTTAACTTAAATCTGGTACATAAATATATTCAGTTTGTTGCTTGATTATAGTTCTAACGTCGTCCACGACACGCAGCAAATTAGAATCGCCAGTTAGGCGATCTTTTGATAGAATAGAAATAATGAAAGAAACTTATTAAGAGGTTAAAATAAATTATGTCAAAATTATGCGATCACAAAAGTGTAGGGATGCTGGTATGGCAGAATGACAATCTTTTGTTAATAGAAAGAAAAAAGCCACCGTTTGGTTTTGCACCTCCGGCGGGACATATTGATGGAGATAATTCTTTTGAAGAAGCAGCAAAGCGTGAGTTGAAAGAGGAAGTTGGATTAGAAGCAAAAAACATTCAACTTTTGATAGAAGGTCGAAAAGACAATGTTTGCCGCCGCGAAGATGGAAGTTGGCATTATTGGAAGATTTATAAAATTGAAGCAGATGGCGAAGTAAAAAGAAGTGAGGATGAAACAAAACAAGCGAATTTTTTTACCCAAAATGATTTACTCCTGCTAGCAGGCAAAACCGAATTATATCTTCGTGGCGACATTAAACAAAGCGATTGGGAAAAATCACCAGGGTTGGAACCAGTTTGGTATGAATGGTTGAAGGAATTAAAAATAATTTGATTATGAAAATAACACTTTGCGGAAGCATTGCATTTCAAGATGAGATACTTTCTATAAAAGAAAAATTAGAAAAGTTAGGGCACGAAATAAAAATTTGGTCACCTGAAATAAAAGATAAGAACGGAAAGCTAATTTCTGTTAAAGAATATTATAAAATACGACATACAGCCAACAATAATGAAAAATGGGTTTGGGACAGGAAAACCGAAGCAATTCTTAAGTATTTTGAGAAAGTTGCATGGTCGGATGCTATTTTGATTACGAATTACGATAAAAATGATGTTAAGGGTTACATTGGCGGAAATACCTTGATGGAAATGGGTCTTGCCCTTTTTCTAAAAAAGAAAATCTATCTCTTAAATGAAGTTCCCGAATTGTCCTACAAAGAAGAAATATTAGGAGTAAAACCCATTATTCTTAGGGGTGATTTAAGTAAAATTACTTAAAAAGGTTCTAACATCGTTCCATAGCCCCAGCAAATTAGAATCGCCAAAAAGGCGATTCTTTGGTAAAATTGGAATATATGAAAGATGAATATTTAGATATAGTTGATGAGGGCGATAATGTTAAAG
>Ga0268276_1002535_pt1 | contig 15455 bp, 12 predicted proteins | sample saktaG_4_FD_190145 | JGI IMG/M metagenome (GOLD analysis project Ga0268276, IMG submission 190145) | Saline water microbial communities from Sakinaw Lake, British Columbia, Canada - sak_2010_1_5_45m | ecosystem: Environmental > Aquatic > Non-marine Saline and Alkaline > Saline ...
CGGGGAAAAGGTTTGCTGCGCGGCCTGCTTGCGGGTGCAGGCAGACGGGTAAGGTACAAGAATACAGGGCTGTTCCGCGCGCGTTTCCTCGTCTGAAGCTACCGCGCGAAGCGCGGTTACCCTTGAACAACGCCAACCGCACGCACAACCCCGACATCGCTGAAAAGTGCTACTGGGCCGTGTTCAAACATCTGCAGACGACAGTTATGACCAGCGACGACGGAACCCGGGGCATGGGCAAAGGCGATTTGAAGTCGGCGGGTTTGACGCCGCGCGAACGATTTCGGCGAGTGATGGCGTTTGAGAAACCCGATGGCCGGCTTCCGATGGTCGAATGGGCAGCCTGGTGGGACAAGACCACGGACCGATGGAAGACCGAGGGGCTGTCGACCGATCTGGACTGGGAGGGCACGCTCCGGAACTTCGGGCTGGATGTGCTGATCTGCGTTGGCGCCTCCCCTCATAGCGCCGTCATCCAGAATCAGGCGGACTACGACCGAATCAAGCTCGGTCTCTATTCCGAGGAGAATATCGCCGGCGCGGTGCGGCATGCCGTCAGTTTGCGCGAGCGGCACGCGCGGGGCGAGGTGATCATCCGCTTCTGGCTGGACGGTTTCTTCTGGTATCCCCGCAGGCTGTTCGGAATCGAGAACCACCTCTATGCGTTCTACGATCACCCCGAGTTGATGCACCAGATCAACCGGGATTTGACGGACTTCAATATCAAGTCCCTGAATGCCCTCCTGGACGTGCTGACCCCGGACATGGTCGGCTTTGCGGAGGACATGTCTTACAACAACGGTCCGATGCTCTCCAAGGAGGCGTTTGACGAGTTTCTCCTTCCGTACTACCGGCAGGTGGTGCCCGTGGCCAAGGCGCGAGGCGTGCCGGTGATGGTCGACACCGACGGCATGCTGGAGGACATGATTCCGTGGCTGCTGACTGCAGGTATAGACGGCATCTATCCGCTTGAACGCCAGTCCGGTGTGGATGTGACCCGGATCCGAAAGAACTACCCGCGCCTGCTCATGATGGGCGGTTACGACAAGATGGTGATGAACAAAGGCGAAGCGCCCATGCGCGCCGAGTTCGAGCGGTTGCTGCCGGTCATGCGGTCGGGCGGTTACGTGCCTTCGGTGGATCACCAGACCCCTCCCGGTGTGAGTCTGGAGAACTACCGCACCTACATCCGGCTCTTCGGCGAATATGCAGCGCGGGCGTGCGATACAAGGGTGCCGTCTGTTTCCTCTGGCATTGCAGAATAGACGTGTTACACTGTCCGAAACCGAAGCCAATGCAGAAGCCTCCTGAGGTACAGGGCCAGATCAGCCTCGGTGTGCTCAGCACTGAACCATTTGCGGACGCGTGATTGTCCGCGCCTGGAAGGATCCACCCGCGTCATGAAACAACCGTTCTCCGCACCTCGCTGGCTTGCCTTGCGTGAGCGCGAATACGCCGGGACCGCCTTCGCGTCGGACACGGATCGGATGGCGGCGGTCATCACTCTCGCCGAAGAAAATGTCCGGCGCAGCGGGGGCGGCCCCTTCGGTGCAGCGGTTTTTGATCGCGCGAGCGGCCGTTGCGTGGCGGTGGGCGTCAACCTCGTGGTAGCCAGCCACTGCTCGCACGCTCACGCCGAAATGCTGGCGATCGCCCGCGCCCAACAGGCGCGGCGCACGCACGACCTCGCCACGGTCGGCCGGTTCGACCTCTTCACCAGCGTCGAACCATGCGCCATGTGCCTCGGCGCCGTCGTCTGGTCGGGCATCACCCGCCTCGTGTGCGGCGCGACAGGAGCCGACGCCGAGGCCGCCGGTTTCGATGAAGGGCCCAAGCCCGCCGACTGGCGAACCGCGCTGACGCGACGCGGGATCCGCGTCCGTCGACTCCTCCTGCGCGCACATGCCCGACAGGTCCTACGCGCCTATGCCGACGCAGGAGGCTTGATCTATAACCCTCAACGGGGCAGAAGCCTGTGAGACTCACACACCCACACACCCACACACACTCACTTTTCTCTTTCGTTTCCCGCTTGCGCCTGACCCGTGCCGGCGGTATCATTTCTCCATGCAGCAACAGCCGGTGAACGAACGGGTCCGTGAACGCGATTTCAAGTATTACATCTTCGACTGGGATGACAATATCCTGCGGATGCCCACACGCATCCATCTGGAGAAACGGCAATCCGACGGAACCTGGACACCCCACGCTGTCTCCACCGCCCTCTTCACCGTGATCCGGAACGACACCGAGAACTATCGCCCTCCCGAAGGCAACTGGGAGTTGGCCTTCCGCGAATTTCGCGACTTTGCGGACCATCCCGAAAGCAAGTTCCTTCAGGATGCCCGCGAGGCGATCGGCTCCGTCCTTTCCGGCGCGTGTCCCCCCGCACCCAGCTTTCACGCCTTTCGCAACACCCTGGTTGAAGGCCGCCTCTTCGCCATTGTCACCGCGCGGGGCCATGCCAGCGACACCCTGCGCAAAGGGGTTCGCCTCTTCATTGACCGGGTCCTTACTCCTGCCGAGCGCCAGACCCTCATCGCCAACCTGCGCGGCTACCGCCTCTGTTACGACGGGGTCACCGCCTTTGGTCCGGACGACGACGAGATCGAATACTATCTTGGCCTCAACCGCTACCACGCCGTCACGTCTCCCACGTTCAAGATTTGGATGACCGGACAGGCCCCGGTCGACGGGAATGACCGTTTCGAAAGTCTCAAACAGTTCGCCATTCGCGATTTTGTCGAGCACGTGATCCACATCATCCATCGGACCGACCAGACGCTCCGCCGCCCCATCAGTGTCGGTTTCTCCGATGACGATCCCGCCAACATTGCGGCTGTGGAGACTTATATTCGGACCGTCCTCTCCCGCCACTTTCCCGGTGTGAAATTTTGCGTTTACGACACCTCCGACCCGGACATCGCCAACGGCCGCAAAATCATTGTTGCGGGGCAACTGGACCTGTTCTAACCCTCATCATCCGTTTGACGTGGGCGCGCGTGGCGTGTCAACGCCACGGACCCCCGCAACACGACCTCCACCCTTCACCCGGATTTTTCATGCTCCCCTTCCTTCCGAAACCGTCGAAATCCTCCTCCACCCCGTCCGTCCTGCTTGCGCCGATGGCCGGGTTTACCGACGCGGCGATGCGCCGTGTTTCGCACGCGTTTGGTGCCGCATTGACCTACACCGAGATGGTCAACGCCACCGGCATTCTGCGCGCCGCCGACAAGACCTGGCATTTGCTGGAAGTCCTGCCCAGCGAGGGGCCTGTGGTCGCCCACCTTTACGGCTCTGAACCGGAGGAGATGGCGGCCGCCGCCGCGGCAGTCTGGCGCACCGGGCGTTTCGTCGCCCTTGACATCAACGCCGGTTGCCCGGTGCGAAAAATCACCGCCAATGGCTGTGGCTCTGCACTGATGCCGCAACCCGACCGGATCGGCCGGATCGTCAGCGCCATGCGGGCCGCTTCGCCCCTCCCCGTAACGGTCAAGACCCGTGTCGGCCTCACGCCCGACCGCGTACTCATTCACGAGATCCTGCGTGCCGTCGAAGAGGCCGGAGCCGCCGCTCTCGCCCTCCACGCCCGCTTCGCCACGCAGATGCACAGCGGCGCCGTCGCGCTCGACCTGCTCGCCGCCGTCAAGCAGCGCGCGCGCATCCCCATCATCGGCAACGGCGGCATCCGATCGGCCGCCGACGCCGTGCGCATGGTTCGCGAATCCGGCGTCGACGCCGTCATGATCGGCCGGGCGGCCATGGGAAATCCCTGGCTCTTCCGTGAAGCGGCAACGGCTCTCGCCACCCCGGATGCCGAACCTCCCCCACCCCAGCGCCCGGCCCTCACCGAGATACGGGCCATCCTCACCGACCACCTCGCCGCCGCCCACGAACTGCAGATCCAGATCCGGACGAACCACCGCCTCCCAAACTGGGCGCTCGCCCCCGATGCGGCGATCGCGATGACCTTCCGCTGCCACCTCTTTCGCTACCTGTCCGGTCTGGCGGGCGCCGCCCAGCTCCGCGGTCACCTGTGCGACTACACCAACACCGTCGATATTCTCGCCGCCGTCGACGTCTGCCTCGCGCGCGAAGCCCAGGCCCGCGCGGCTAACAAACCGAGGCGCCCACCGCCTGTGGATGAAATCATTGCGGAATAATCGGATGCGAATCGGATCTGCAAAGGGACCAAAGGGGCCATAGCATCCATGGGAACTGCCTGGGGATGGGTCTTTCATGCATCGTCTCTGGACGCATTGCGCGCTGATCCATTTGCTGCGGCGCGGAGGGCTGCCTGTGCGTGTACGCACGCGGACAGGGGACGCCCCACCGCCCTGCACCCCGCGCCCGCACCGATCACCGATGCCGTCCGCGCAGTATCTATAGCCGTCTTCGTGGACTTCGCGTCCTTCGTGGTTGAAACGATGCAGATGCTGTTTCTATAACCCAATCGCTCCTGTTACGAATATCTGAAATTCTTGTTGTCAACAATCACCATGTAGTCTATATTGTCTTCATCATGAATCAACGCTCATTTTCAAAAACGGATGCATTGTCGGCTGTGGGCATTGGCGCGAACATCCGCAATGTGCGCTGTCAGCGCCGCATGACACAGCGCGATCTGGCCGGGCGGATCGGGATGTCGGCGTCGGCGTTCAACAATGTCGAGCGCGGACGCAGCGTTCCCTCGACGCCTGTGCTCTGCCGCGTTGCCTCGGCGCTCGATGTCTCAGTGGACACGTTGTTGGGCCGCGCCGGGCGCGAGGCGCGGCAGGCGGCGAGCGGGGTGATCACACCATCGATCCTACGGGAGGCGGGTGCCGGCTACGCAGTGCATTCCGAAGAAACTCCGCGTTACCACGTATCGGTCGGACGTCCCGAGCTTGCGGGAAGACCCGATGCTCCGGCGGGGCTGATCCACCTGCTCCCCTGCGATAAACCCTACGCCCGTGAAACTCTCAACGCCTTGGAAGACCTGATTCATGCCTACCTGATTACCGAGGATCTATCCGCAGCGACCCGCCGCGCCGCCATCCCGCTCTGTCTGGCGATGCCCCGCACAGAATCCGGCATCACCGATCTCGCGATGCGTGTGCGAGCCCTGCTCGGAATCGGTCCTGCGGTGATCTTCGACTACCTGGAACTTTTTGAAAACGCCGGCCTGCGCGTGGTGTTCGCGCCGCTGCCGGACGGCGTGAAGAGCGCCGCCTGTTACGACGCCCGGTGGGAGAACGCCTTTCTTTTCGTCTCGACCGCCGACACGCCGAGCACCGAGCGCCAGCTTTTCCGGCTCGTGCGAGAGCTGGGGCGCATATACTGCTACACGGGGCAGGTGCGCGAGATCGAGGGACGCGCCAAGCCGCTGGATGCGGCCCACGTGGCCGGCAAGTTCACCGCCTTTTTCCTCATGCCTGCCGAGGCGGTTCATGCGACGGTGAGGCAGGTCGGGATCACACCAGACGGCTGGACGTGGGAGATGTTGCTGCGACTCAAGCACCGCTTCGGCGTCTCCGCCGAGACCTTCCTGTACCGTCTGGGCGAACTCGATCTGATCCTGCCGAAGCCGCTGGCCGATATCAAGGCGCGCATCCGGGCTGGCTACGCCGCCACCGGCAACGCCGAACCCGGCGGCACCTGCCGCGTGCTGTTCCCCAACGGTCGCCTGGGGGACCTGCTCCTCGCCGCCGCCAGCCAGGCCGCCCGCCGCGCCGACTTTGCCGACGACCTCGCCCTGGTCCGCGCCCTCCTCCGCCGCCGTGGCGTCAAGACCGGCCTGCCGAAACACCTCCATTCACCCAAACAGGAGTCCTGACCATGTATGCAGATACACATACAGTGATCGGCCATATCCGTGAGGGCGACGGGGTCATTCAGTCACTGGATGAGCATCAACAGGGTACGGCGATTCTGGCTGAGGCTTTTGCCCATCCTTTGCGATCTGCCGAATGGACAAGAGCGGCGGCTCTCTTGCATGATTGTGGAAAAGCGGATTCCCTCTTTCAAGGATATATCCGACGAGAGAACGCCATGGACGATTCCGCCTATGATGAAGGTCGCGTCAATCATTCAACAGCCGGTGCGCGTTTGGCGGTTGATTTTTATGGCAATTGCGCGGGACGTGTTCTGGCGTACCTGATTGCGGGGCATCATGCCGGACTGGCCGATTATTACGCAACTGAGACCGGCTGTGGATCGCTTCAACATCGACTTGAAGAGGGCAAAGATAATGTGGCGCGCATTCGGTCATTTGCGGATGCGTTGTCGCATGCGCTTCCTCCGTTGACTCGTCCTCCGTCATTTTTGACCGGAAGACCTGAAGATTTTCATCTCTGGATACGAATGCTCTATTCTTGCCTGGTGGATGCGGATTTTCTCGATACGGAAGCGTTCATGCAACCCGATAAGCCCGCCATGCGCCTGGGATATCAACCGCTCGCCGAACTGAGCATTAGGTTTGACGCCTATATGGAAGAGAAGGCGCGAACGGCTCTCAAGACAGCCGTGAATGCCATTCGACAAGAGATTCTCGCGACGTGTCGCGCTGCTGCAAAGCAGGCACCCGGACTGTATACGCTCACCGTCCCGACCGGAGGCGGCAAGACGCTCTCCGGAATGGCCTTTGCACTCGACCACGCCGCACACCATAAGAAACGGCGCATCATTTATGTCATCCCTTATACCAGCATCATTGAGCAGACTGCCAACACGCTGATGAAAATTTTCGGCGAGACAAACGTTGTCGAGCACCATAGCAACATGGAACCGGAAAGAGAAACCCAGCGATCCCGGCTCGCTTCGGAAAATTGGGATGCCCCGGTCATTGTGACGACCAATGTTCAGTTCTTCGAATCGCTGTACGCCGCAAAATCCAGCCGATGTCGGAAATTGCACAATATCGCCGACAGCGTGGTGATCCTTGATGAAGCACAGCTTCTGCCGCCGGAACTCCTCACGCCGTGTGTGGCGGTGATGAATCAACTGGTTCGAAATTACGGTGTCACGATGGTCTTGTCAACCGCCACTCAACCCGCTCTACCCGGATTGGACACGCCAACCGAAATAATCCCGCCGGGCATGAACCTATATGGCCGGTTGAAACGAACCGATATTCTGATGCCCACAGATATCCATGCACCCATCGATTGGCCCTTACTTGCCGGGCAACTTCAACAGCATGCCTGCGTCCTCTGTATCGTCAATACCCGCCGCGATTGCCATGAGCTTCACCGCATCATGCCCGCAGACACGATCCATTTGTCCGGACTGATGTGTGGCGCGCATCGCTCCCACGTCATTGGCAGCATTAAACAAGCCCTTGAGCGCAAACAACCGATACGTGTCATCAGCACCCAGCTTGTCGAATCGGGCGTGGATATTGATTTCCCCGTCGTATACCGCGCGCTTGCCGGCCTGGATTCCATTGCGCAAGCCGCAGGACGATGCAACCGCGAGGGTCGCCTGAATGATGACGGCAAACTGGGAGAGGTTCATGTTATTGTGCCGCCACGACCGGCGCCTCCCGGGCTATTGCGCAAGGGAGAGGATACCATGAAGGAACTTCATGCCGGCGGCATGGATCCACAGCAACCCGAAAGCTACAAACGCTATTTCGAATTGTTCTACTCGAAAGTGAACAACACCGGCTTGCAGTTCAAGGACTGGCTGGTCAAAAACGTAAATCCAGCGCTTGCGTTTCAATTTCGAACAGCCGCCGCCAACTTCAAGCTGATCGCCGAGACGCAACAGCCCGTTATCGTTCGTTATGGAGAGAGTGACAGCCTGATCGCGCGGCTCCGCTTGGCGGGCCCGTCTCGTGATCTTATGCGCCAGCTTCAACGGTATACGGTCAATCTGCCGACGCGAATGGCCGCGCGCCTGACGGCCGATGGTTTGCTGGAGGAATTGAGCGACGGCATCTTCGTGCAAACCATGCCAGGCGCGTACCGTGTGGATATCGGATTCGATGTGTTCAAGGAATCGCTTCCCGAAGCGGATTTAATTCTGTAAAGTGTTCCCAATAGGAGGACTGATGAAAGGTTTTTGTCTTGAGGTCGTCGGCGATTTTGCCTGTTTCACCCGGCCGGAGATGAAAGTCGAGCGCGTGAGCTACGATGTCATCACGCCATCGGCCGCTCGCGCCATCTTTGACGCCATCTTGTGGAAACCGGCCATTCGATGGCGCATCACGCGGATCGAAATACTCGCGCCGATCCGATGGGCATCGGTTCGCCGCAACGAGGTCGGCAAAGTGGCCAGTCCGAGGAGCACCGGCATTCTGATCGAAGATGAACGCCAGCAACGTGCCGGGCTGATCCTCCGCGATGTGAAATACCGGTTGTACGCAACCTTTGAGTACATCCCGCCGGAGAAGCGCGGCACGGCGATCAACCCCGTTCCGGAATGGCTTGTGGATGCCGATGAGGCCGCCGTGCGTCGCACAGACGAATCTGAGGCCAAATACGCCGCCATGTTCGAGCGACGAGCCAGGAAGGGTCAGTGCTTCAACCAGCCCTATCTCGGCTGCCGCGAGTTCTCCTGCGCTTTTCGCCTGATTGATCCTAGCGCAGAGCCGTCTGCGCCTATACCTGAGACCCGCGATTTGGGCTGGATGCTCTACGACTTGGATTTTTCCAATCCCGAAGACATCAAACCCATGTTCTACCGTCCCGATCTGAAAAACGGCGTCATCCTTGTCCCCCCGCCCGAATCCGAAGAGGTGCGCAAATGATCTTGCAAGCACTCAAGGAGTATTATGATCGGAAAGCAGCCCTCGCGGATACGACCATTGCCCCGCCTGGTTGGGAACGGAAAGAGCTGCCGTTCTTGATTGTCTTGGATGCAACTGGCACCCCCGTTGCAATCGAAGATACGCGCGAAGGCGAGGGACGCAACCGACGGGCAAAGTCTTATCTGATTCCGCAAACTGTGAAAAGAGCCTCAAATATTGCGCCTAACCTGCTTTGGGATAATCCAGAATACGCACTCGGAGTGGTCATCAAAGGGAAAAGTGATCGTGTGGCAAGACAGCATCAAGCGTTCATCGACAAGATCCGATCTCTTGGCCTGTCTAATGATCCGGCCATAGCCGCGATTCTGGCATTCCTGGATCATCCCGACAAGGCCACCCTGTTTGAAAAGTTCACTGCACAATGGCAAGAGATTCACGAAATATCTCCTTTTCTGTCCTTCAAATTTGCAGGGGATCCGGACCCCATATTTCGTCGATCTGCTGTCGTGGATGTTCTTGCACGAACCACAGGCACAGATCAACAGGCGAGCGCTTGTTTGATAACGGGACGTTCAGGAGAGATCGCGCGTCTTCACCCCGCCATCAAAGGCGTGAGAGACGCCAACAGTACGGGGGCCAACATTGTGGGGTTCAACCTCGACGCCTTTCGTTCTTTTGGGAAAGAACAAGGCGCGAACGCGCCGATCAGCCAGGCTGCAACATTTGCCTATACAACGGCCCTCAACACCCTGCTTGCCCGGGATTCCACCCAGAAACTCCAAGTCGGCGATGCCACAACCGTCTTCTGGTCTGACAGGGCCAGCAGTTTCGAGACCCACGTATGTGATTTCTTCGGTGAACCTCCGAAAGACGACCCGGATCATTTAGTCGAAGCGGTAAAAAGTTTATACCGCTCTGCCGACACGGGTACATTTGACACGGACGAAGACAAGACGTGTTTTCATGTCCTGGGTTTGTCTCCAAACGCGGCGAGACTGGCCATCCGTTTCTGGCAAAGCGGAACGATATCTGAAATGGCAGAGCGTTTCAGAAAACATTTCAACGACATCCAAATAGTTCATGGGCCAAAAGATAAAGATTATCTATCGATCTGGCGCTATCTGGTCGCAACCGCTGTTCAGGGCAAATCGGAAAACATCCCGCCTAGTCTCGCGGGCAATACCATGCGCGCAATCCTTGAAGGCAGTCCCTATCCCAAGACGCTTCTGCAGGCAACGCTCCTGCGAACCCGTGCTGAACGCGAGATCACCTATCCTCGCGCCGCACTCATCAAAGCCTGTCTCAACCGTGCAATTCGTTTCACCAATCCAACCCATGAAAGGGAACTCACCGTGAGTCTCGACATTACCAATGCCGCTATTGGCTATCGGCTCGGCCGGCTTTTCGCCGTTCTGGAGAAGATCCAGGAGCGCGCCAATCCGGGTATCAACGCCACGATCCGCGACCGATTTTACGGGGCTGCGTCCAGCACGCCCGTGACGGTCTTCGGCAACCTGATGCGTCTGAAAAACCACCATCTCGCCAAGCTGGATCATGTGGGCGAGCGCATCAATTACGAGAAGCTGATCGGCGAGATCATGTCTGGGATCGGCGACTTTCCCACCCACCTCGCACTCGATCAGCAGGGCCGTTTTGCCATCGGCTACTATCACCAGCGTCAAGACTTCTTCACCAAAAAAACCGACAAGGAATAACCCCACCCAACCCAAGGAATCCAACCCATGAGCACTCCGATCAAAAACCGCTACGACTTCGTCCTCGTCTTTGATGTCAAGGACGGCAACCCCAATGGCGATCCTGACGCCGGCAATCTGCCCCGCACCGATGCCGAGTCCGGTCAAGGCATCGTCACCGATGTATGCCTCAAGCGCAAGGTGCGCAACTATGTGCAATTGATCCAGGCAGAGGCTACTGGATACGGTATCTTCGTCAAAGAAAAAGCCGTCCTGAATAACCTCATTACCGGCGCCTACAACACGCTGAGTATCGACCTCACCCAGCCACCGGCCAACGAGAAGGACGGAAAGACACGCACAAAAGAGGGTGCGGGGCAGAAGGGAGAAATTGACAAAGCGCGTGCGGAAATGACCCGCACCTATTTTGACATCCGCACGTTTGGAGCTGTGATGTCGACTGGCGCCAATGCGGGCCAGGTCCGCGGTCCGGTTCAAATGACCTTCGCTCGCTCCGTGGATCCCGTGGTCACGCTGGAGCACTCCATTACGCGCATGGCCGTGGCCACCGAGGCTGAGGCGGAAAAGCAGGGCGGCGACAATCGCACGATGGGACGCAAAAATACCATCCCTTATGGGGTGTATGTCGCGCATGGTTTCGTGTCCGCTCATCTGGCCAATCAGACCGGTTTTTCCGAGGACGATCTGAAGCTGCTGTGGGACGCGCTCACCAACATGTTTGAGCACGACCGTTCGGCCGCGCGCGGCCTGATGTCCACACAGAAACTGATCGTCTTCAAGCATGACTCCGCCCTCGGAAACGCGCCTGCCCACAAGCTCTTCGAGCGGGTTGCCATCACACGCAACGACCCCTCCAAGCCCCCGCGCGACTTCTCCGCCTATACCCTCACCATCGACCGGAAGGGTTTGCCCGAGGGAGTTGAGATCATCGAAAAGTAGTCAACCTTCAAATCGTCTGGTGACTCTTTACGGTTGTGCGGCGACAACGCGCCGTTGCACGCCGTGGGAGTCTGCCGGAATCTGCCGGAGGCCCCAACCATGCTCTATCAGACAGAGTCGACGCTCTCTGCCCGCGCCAAGGCGCTGGGCGAAAGCGCATCTGCCGAAGGCTTTGAGGAATTGCGTGCGTTGTGTGTGTCTGAATCGCCATTGGTGAGGCGGATCGCCGCCTCGGCCATCGGAAAGCTGTCCGGAATCGTGGACGCGGAGAAGGCCGTCGAAACGCTGATGCCCATGCTGGCTGATGCCCATCCGCAAGTGCGGCAGTATGCCACAAAAGCTCTCAGCGCCTTTGGCGCAAAAGCCAAGCAGGTTTTACCCGTCTTGCGGGATCTCTACCGTAATCCAACCGAAAAGGATTATGTCAAGCGCACCGTGAAGACGGCCGGCCTGGCCATAAAGGAATCGCTCAAGATGCAAGAGGGGAAGACGGTCCGCAACTGCTCGCGCTGCGGCACCGTCGTGCAGCCAGATGAATACGCCCGCAGTCAACGGTTTTTTCAACGAACCTTCTGCGATGTGTGCTTCGACGAGACCGCCACGGAGAGACGCAACTTTGAGACCGCCGTCGAGGATAAGAAGAACATCCAGACACTGAATGGCACACTGGTGCAAAGCGCAGGCGAGAAGCAGGTGGCGGAGTGGCTGGAGCGGCATGGCATCGCCTATCGCTACGACGGCCGATTGCGCATCATCGAGGGGTTTCAGATCCGCCCCGACTTCTATCTGCCGGAACGCGATGTGTATATTGAGTATTGGGGGATGGATACGCCCCGCTATAAGGCTGGCATGTATCTCAAGCAGGACCTCTATATGCACGCCGGAAAGAAACTGATCTCGCTCTATCCATCTGATCTTCCCAATCTGGATCACCTGCTGACAACCAAACTTCAGGTATTTAATACGAAATGAAGTTCGCATGCGAACGTAACGAGTAACATCCATGTATGCCGATGATGATCTGCTGCCCATTTCTGCGCTCCAGCACCTGCAGTACTGCGAGCGTCAATGCGCGTTGATCCATATCGAAGACGTCTGGTCGGAAAACGCGCTGACCGCCCAGGGCCGCGTGCTGCATAACCGGGTGGATAGTGGCGGACACGAGACACGTGGATGCGTGCGGACGGTGTATAGCCTGCGGCTCAGGTCTCTCCGCCTGGGATTGACCGGACAGGCCGATGTGGTCGAGTTCCATCTCGGTGACAGTCAGGTATGGACGCCCTACCCCGTCGAGTTCAAACGGGGCAAGCCCAAAACCGATCCCTGTGATCGCGTGCAGCTCTGCGCCCAGGCCTTGTGCCTGGAGGAGATGAAAGGTGTGCGCATCCCGGACGGCGCCCTGTTTTATGGTGAAATACGCCACCGTTGCGAAGTCTCGTTTGATGCCGACCTCCGGTCCCTGACCGAGTCCTTATGCGTCCGCCTGCATGAACTGATTGCCTGCGGTATTACGCCAGCAGCCAGTTATGATGAGGGGAAATGCGGACGCTGCTCACTCGAGGAAAAATGCATGCCTCGTGCCAGCAGCGGTCCATCTGCCCGGAAATGGATCAATACCCAACTTGCTGAGATAGACGCTCAAGGCGCAACGTTATGAAAAAGCTTCTCAACACGCTTTATGTCTCGACCCAGGGCATCTACCTCCACCAAGAGGGCGAGACCGTCGTCGCCTGCCAGAACCACACCGAGGTGCTGCGTCTCCCGATCCACACGCTCTCAGGAATTGTTTGCTTCGGACAGGTCGCCTGCAGTCCGCCGCTCCTCGGACTTTGCGGCGAACGCGGCGTGCATGTGAGCTTTCTGTCCGAACGAGGCAAGTTTCTCGCCCGCGTGACAGGTCCTGTATCCGGAAATGTCCTGCTTCGCCGGGAGCAGGTCAGGTGGGCCGAAGACCCCGCTCGCACGTGCGATATCGCCCGCAATGTGATCTTTGGCAAACTTGTCAACAGCAGGTCCGTTTTGCAGCGCGCCGCGCGCGACCACGGTGCCAGCCACGAATTATGTCAGGTCATTCATAGGATCGCCGATGTGATTCGACGCGTCAGACGAGCGACAGACATCGACACCTTGCGCGGGCTTGAAGGCGAAGCGGCAAACTACTATTTTTCCGTCTTCAACACCATGATCCGATCACAATGCAATTCGTTTACCATGGCTTCGCGCAACAGACGCCCCCCCCTCGACCCGTTAAACGCATTGCTTTCGTTCCTCTACACCCTGCTGGTGCACGATTGCGAGGGCGCATTGGAAGGGGTCGGGCTGGATCCGCAGATCGGATTTCTTCACACCCTGCGTCCCGGACGGCCCAGTCTTGCGCTCGACCTAATGGAGGAGTTCCGATCGATCCTCGCGGATCGTGTGGCCATTTCCCTGATCAACCTGAACCAGATTGATGGCAAAGGATTCAAAACGACCGAATCGGGCGCAGTGATCATGAATGACGACACCCGAAAGACGGTTTTGCAGACGTGGCAGAAAAAGAAGCAGGAAACGGTCCAGCACCCCTTTCTCAACGATAAACTGGAAATCGGCCTCTTGCCGCACGCGCAAGCCCTGCTGCTGGCCAGACACCTGCGCGGCGATCTCGATGCCTATCCACCGTACCTTTCCAAATGAGGAACAACATGCTGGTGCTTGTCAGTTACGATGTCGCAACAGGTGATGCCGCAGGCAGACGCCGTCTGCGGCGTGTCGCCAAAGTGTGTGAGAATATGGGCATTCGTGTGCAAAACTCGGTATTCGAATGCAACGTAGATCAATCCCAATGGACACTCCTACGGGCACGCCTGCTTGAAGTCTACAACCCTGATCATGACAGCTTGCGCTTTTACTTCCTCGGAAACAGCTATAAACAACGAATCGAACACCAAGGCGCCAAACCCGCTGTGGACGTAGAAGACACCATCATTCTGTAACCGCGAACCCCAAGCTCACATGATTTGCCTAAGCCGGTTCGCGATAGTCGTAACGTATTAATTGATAAAGCATTACATGGTGATTGATCTTTGACAACTGAAATGTGCTCCCTGTTATCGCTGAGATCGCGGATTTATCCTCGTATTCACATGCGATAGAACATGTTACTGTATGCGGCGTCGCGCCCCTCGCGGGGCGCGTGGATTGAAACCATGTATCCATGGGCCGTGCCCCACCGGGCCGGGTCGCGCCCCTCGCGGGGCGCGTGGATTGAAACTCTAAACACCAAACCAAGGCCTCACATGAAGCAGTCGCGCCCCTCGCGGGGCGCGTGGATTGAAACAACGGCATGTTGAAGCACAACTAACAACACCCGTCGCGCCCCTCGCGGGGCGCGTGGATTGAAACCATGTATCCATGGGCCGTGCCCCACCGGACCGGGTCGCGCCCCTCGCGGGGCGCGTGGATTGAAACCCGCCAAGAGCAGATCGGACAGCACCGAAGACCGTCGCGCCCCTCGCGGGGCGCGTGGATTGAAACCCGCGCTCATCACCGCATATCCTGCAATTCATGTCGCGCCCCTCGCGGGGCGCGTGGATTGAAACCAGGGATTATCCCCTGTTGTAATCCCTTGCCCAAGTCGCGCCCCTCGCGGGGCGCGTGGATTGAAACACACTGGGGCAACGTCGCGTCGCATAACATTCATGTCGCGCCCCTCGCGGGGCGCGTGGATTGAAACATTCTGTCAACTCAGCTGCATGTCCTTTTGTTGTCGCGCCCCTCGCGGGGCGCGTGGATTGAAACCTGTGCAAAACTGGCAATTTCTGCGCAAAACTGTCGCGCCCCTCGCGGGGCGCGTGGATTGAAACCTATGTGCGTGGCCGGTCGTGGCCGGTCGTGGCGGTCGCGCCCCTCGCGGGGCGCGTGGATTGAAACAAAACGCGCAAAGCCCCGAATCACGAATCGATGTCGCGCCCCTCGCGGGGCGCGTGGATTGAAACATTATGTCAACTCAGCTGCATGTCCTTTTGCTGTCGCGCCCCTCGCGGGGCGCGTGGATTGAAACTGTTGTTCCTCGTTTCTGCCTTTCGGCG
>Ga0268276_1002536_pt1 | contig 15443 bp, 13 predicted proteins | sample saktaG_4_FD_190145 | JGI IMG/M metagenome (GOLD analysis project Ga0268276, IMG submission 190145) | Saline water microbial communities from Sakinaw Lake, British Columbia, Canada - sak_2010_1_5_45m | ecosystem: Environmental > Aquatic > Non-marine Saline and Alkaline > Saline ...
TTCTCCTGCTTAAACCAGTTTTTCTTGCGAGTACCACGAACATCAAGCCATTTGTATATGACTGCATCTGATACACCGAAGATGCGCATTGCATCTTTTTTTCTCATTCCTTTGTCCAGAGCTTCCAGAACCTTTACTCGGATGGCTTCCTGGGCAGAAATACTCAATTTTCTTAGGTCATGTTTTTTCATGCCCAAAGATAATCATTCTTTTTCTATTATACTAACTATTTTATGCACTCATTAATAATCGAAAAACTTAAGGTTGAAGTTATTGAACAGCTGAACCTGGAAGACATCTCACCCGAGGATATAGGATCAGATTCTCCTCTATTTGGAGAGGGACTCGGACTTGACTCTATTGATGCTCTCGAACTCATTGTTCTTCTTCAAAAGAACTACGGCATGGAAATTAAGGATCCAAAAGACGGGAAAAAGATTTTCCACTCAATCCGCACAATGGCTGAATATATCACTGAGCGTCAAAAGGCCAAATGAATGGTCAGGAAGGTGCTGATAACCGGAATAGGAATCCTTTCCAGCATTGGCAGGAATCTGTTTGAGACTATCGAGTCGGTTCTAGCATCAAGATCCGGAATAGGAACACTTCTCCATCTAGATTCACCCTTCAAGGATGAGTTCCCATTTGCAGAGGTTCCATGCAGTAATACCCAACTTCTCGAACTTCTTGAGCTAAATAATTCAATTGGCTTTTCAAGAACCAGCCTTTTGGGGATGTTTGCAGCTAGTGAGGCATTTAACCATGCCAACCTCGACCAGATTCCCCGCCTTAGAACTGGATTGATCTCTGGTACCACTGTTGGGGGCATGGATAGATATGAGCGTTACGCAAATGATTCAAATACTTCCCATTACAAAAACCACTACATAGATGTATGGGACTGCGCTGACAGTACTGAAAAGATTGCCAACCTTCTGCACATCTATGATTATGTTACAACTATCAGTACTGCATGTTCTTCTGCTGCCAACGCACTATTACTGGGAGCAAGAATGATTCGTAGCGGTCGACTCGACAGGGTAGTAGCCGGAGGTGCCGAAGCGCTCACAAACTTTCACATAAATGGTTTTAACTCCTTGATGATCCTGGACGACATGCCATGCCGTCCTTTCGATGCCAACCGGAATGGAATTACACTTGGAGAAGGAGCAGCATACATGATCCTCGAATCTGAGGAGGCAGCCAGAATTGGTGGACGTAAGATTTTTGCTGAACTTGTGGGTTACGGAAATGCTTGCGAAGCATATCACCAATCTGCTTCTGCTCCAGACGGAAACGGTGCTTTCCTGTCAATGAAAAGAGCACTTGATATTTGCGGTCTTGAGCCATCAAAAGTTGACTACATCAATGCACATGGCACAGGGACAGAAGGCAACGACATTGCTGAAGGCCTGGCGATCGAACGACTTTTCGGAGAGAGGATCCCAAAAGTCAGCTCTACGAAATCTTTTACGGGCCACATGACAAGCGCTGCTGGTTCAGCTGAAGCAATACTTTCCATCCTTTGCCTCACTCACCGTATCATCCTACCAAACCTGAACCTGGAAACCCCGATGCCAGAACTTCGTTTTACAGCGGTCAAAGAATTGGTCCAGGATATCAACATAAATGTTGTCCTGTCCAATTCCTTTGGGTTTGGCGGAAATAACACTTCACTTATTTTCCAAAAATCAAAGACCATTTCATAAAAAAAACATAGATATATTTGCAATGTTTACGGAATTATGACAGAAAAAAAACTTAAACTTACTTTCTATTTATTAGGACCTTATTATAAAGATAATATATGATGAACAGGGTAGTCATTACAGGCATGGGGATATATTCTTGCATTGGGAAAGATCTGGAAGAAACGACTCAGTCTTTGTATCAGGGAAAGTCTGGTATCCTTTTGGATCTTGATCGAAAAGAATTTGGTTATCGTTCTGGATTGACTGGTTATATAGAAAGTCCCAATCTTAAAGGAATTCTTGATCGCCGATCAAGAATTATGCTTTCTGAGCAGAGCGAATTTGCTTATCTTTCGACTGTTGAGGCACTCAAAGTTGCTTGCATTGATCAGAAATTTATTGACATCAACAATATAGGTGTTCTTTTTGGTAATGATAGTTCAGCAAAGGCAGTGATTTCTGCTAACGATATTATTCGAGAGAAAAAAGAAACTGTCATGGTGGGTTCCGGATCAGTATTCCAAAGTATGAACTCAACTGTGACAATGAACTTATCTACTATTTTCAGGCTCAAAGGAATTAACCTTACAGTTAGTGCAGCATGCGCAAGTAGCTCTCATTCAATTGGACTTGGATATATGTTTATAAAACATGGGTATCAGGATTGCATTATTTGTGGCGGAGCTCAGGAAATCAATATTTACTCAATGGCAAATTTTGATGCACTTGGGGCATTTTCGGTTCGGGAAGATACACCACAAAAAGCATCCAGACCTTTTGATCGTGATCGTGATGGTCTTGTCCCTAGCGGTGGTGCCGCAACATTAATTCTCGAGAGTTTGGAACATGCCGTTCGTCGTGAGGCAAGAATATTAGGAGAAGTAATAGGGTATGGATTTTCCTCAAATGGAGCGCATATTTCAAATCCTACAATTGAAGGGCCGCAGAAAGCTTTAGAGATGGCTCTTGAGCAATCGGGGATCAGGATACAAGAAATCGACTACATTAATGCCCATGCAACATCCACACCTGTTGGCGATGCCACTGAAGCTAAAGTCATATTTAATGTTTTTGGCGATACAAGTCCATATATATCTTCCACAAAATCAATGACCGGACATGAATGCTGGATGGCAGGAGCAAGCGAAATAGTTTATTCACTGTTAATGATGGAAAATGGTTTCATAGCCCCAAATATTAATTTTGATAATCCAGATGAAGATTCTGCAAAATTGAATATTTTGGCAGAAACAAAGGAAACCGGAATCAATTGTTTTTTATCGAACTCTTTTGGGTTTGGTGGCACTAATACATCCCTTATCATTAGAAAGTGGAGAAATAATTAGATTCCCATCTGTTTTGATAATTTGATTTTTAGCCCTAATTACCTGTTATTAATAAATTGACAACCAATGACAAAGACTGAAATTATTGAAAAAATTATTCCATTTCTTGTTGAAGAGTTCGAAGTTGAGGTTGATTTGATAAAACCAGAAGCAAATCTACACGAAACATTACAATTGGACAGTTTAGATTATATAGATCTAATCGTAATAATTGAAAGCTCTTTTAACATTAATGTAACGTATGAGGATTTTCAAAACATAAAATCTTTTGACGATTTTTATTGTTTCCTTGATTCCAAAATGAATACTTCTCAAACATCGATAACGAATTAAAGAAATGCTTTGTTTTAATTCTCTGCTTCTTAAATGCAACCATACTATATTTTAATTGACTTATAGATTCCCTCATTTATGATTTTGCTTCATGCTTTTAATCCAATCTTTATCAATACTCTAGTTGATAAAAATCAGTTATGAAAAGTTTGATTCTAACATTATTCGATTATTTCTCAAAACATCGCCTTGTCTTTTGGGTTACAATGCTTACGTTTTTTGTTCTCTTTACTGCATTAGCATTTAGAGTATCTTTTGAGGAAGATATTAGTAAGATGTTACAAATGGATAAGAAAACCAGTGAGTATAATAAACTCATACAGAATACACACTTGGTTGATAAGCTAGTTATTTATATTTCGGATAATCGTCCTGCTCTCTCCTCAGATCAAATAAAAATGGCCTATTGTGATAGTCTATTGATTCGCATTAATACTCTGGATAGTAATTTAATTAAAAAGGATTTTGTAAGACAAAAAGAATTTCCATTTATTGAAGTGTACAAAGCTTTGCTTAAAAATCTTCCCTTTTTTATAGAAGAACAGGATTACTTAAGTTTCGACTCAATACTCAACCCTGAAAATATTCAGCATCACCTATATGAGAATAAAAAGTTTTTATCTACACCAGCAGGGGGTTTAATCCGGCAAATCATTCCCTGGGATCCTGCCGGAATCTCATATCCTTTATTATTACGATTAGAAAAACTGGAGGATGCTACAGGTTATAAGATGATCAATGGTTATTTCTTTTCAAAAGATAAAAAAAACCTTGTTCTTTTTATTGATCCGGTTAATCCTGCAAATGAAACTGGCAAAAACACAGTTCTTATAAATTCTTTAAACAGATTTGTAAGTGAATTGAAAGAATATGAACAGTTTAACAATATCGAATGCAACTTCATCGGTGCAACAGTGATCTCAGTAGAAAATGCACGCCAAATAAGATATGATGCAGCGATCACCATTGCAGGGATGTTTGTTGTATTAATTATTCTGATAACTTCAGTGTTCCGAAAAAAAAGATCACTGTTTCTGATCTTCTCGCCCATAATCTTTGGGATAGTTTTTGCCCTTGGATTTATCTCATTTATTAAACCAAGCATTTCATTTATCGCAATTGGGGCCACTTCGGTATTGCTGGGAATTGCCGTCAACTATCCTTTGCATATCTTAACCTATAGACTTCATGAGAGAGATCTCAGGAAAATTATTGGGGACATGGTTAAACCGATGACAATTGGAAGTGCTACCACGATAGGTGGTTTCGTTTGCCTCTTTTTTGTAAATGCTGAAATACTTCGCGACTTCGGTTTGCTTGGAGCTCTTGGTCTCATTGGTGCCGTATTGTTTTCTCTTATTTTCCTTCCACATTTAATAGGTCAGCAGGATTTTGAAGGTAAACCCGTCGAAAAATGGCTTGAAAAAGCTGGGAGAATACAACTCGAAAACAACCCATACATAATATGGTCAGTAATACTTCTTACTCCAGTTTTATTGTATTTTTCATTCAATGTAGAATTTGATTGTGATTTAATGCACTTGAACTATATGTCGTCAAGGCAAAAAAAAGCAGAACAGATATTACGTTTGGACGATAGTTTAATATATTCAGCCTATGTGATTTCATATGGCAACAATCTTGACCAGGCTCTTACTTCAGCTGGAAGAATTAAAAAATTGTCAGATTCACTTAGTTTGGCAGGTATTGCAAATAAATATATTGGAGTTATCGATTTTCTACCTTCTGAAAACGAACAAGGAATCCGAATCAAGCGTTGGAAGAATTATTTCACAAGGGAGAGAATACTTGAAATAAGGGAATCAATAAATCAATCAAGTAGTAATCTGGGATTTAAGGAAAATACATTTGATAATTTTTATTCCGTTCTCGATGCAAAAACTGAGAAAATTGATACAGCTGATTTTATTTTTCTCAAAGATATAGTGGCAAATGAAACTATCACAGTTGCACCGGATATAACAACTATTGTGTCAGTCCTTAAGATCCCTCCAGCTAAAAGGGAAGAAGTATATAATCGAATTTCTAATCTGCCTGGGACAGAAATAATGGATAGGAAATCCCTTTCTTCACAAATGGCTTCAATAATAAATGATGATTTTGATTTTATAGCGATCTTTTCGGCCCTAATGGTTTTTATTGCTCTTCTGCTTACATATGGCCGGATTGAGTTGGCCATTACTGCTTTTTTACCAATGGTTGTTTCATGGATTTGGATATTAGGCTTCATGAGTCTACTTGACTTAAAATTCAACATCGTGAATATCATTCTTGCGGCTTTTATTTTTGGATTGGGCGACGACTATTGTATATTTACGATGGATGGCCTTTTACGAGAGTACAGGGTCAAGAAAAAACACATGCCCGTCATCCGTATAAGTATTCTATTATCCGGACTAACCACAGTCATCGGTTTTGGATTGATGCTGTTTGCCAAACATCCAGCACTCCAATCAATCGGATTGATTTCTGTTATTGGTATCATTTCAGTTCTTTTTATTTCACAAGTCTTGGAGCCATATCTATTCCGAATTTTTGTGAGTTCACCAGTTAGGAAAGGTTTCGCTCCAATAAGTTTGACAATGGTTCTTAAATCATTATTTGCATATAGCGTTTCCATTCTTGGATGTATTCTTCTGAGCATTATTGGTTTTGTACTACTTGTAATAAATCCGTTTTATCGGCAGAAATCCCGTTTAATATTTAATACTATTATCAGCAAGGCTGCTTGGACTCTGTTGTATATTATGTCAAATGTTAAAAAACGGCTTATTTTTGATCAAAAACCTGACTTTTCGAGACCCTGTGTTTTTGTTGCCAACCATCAATCAACCATTGATATACTTTCTATGATTATGCTGAGTCCAAAAATTATTTTACTCACAAATAAATGGGTATGGAAGTCTCCGCTTTTTGGGTATATTGTAAGGTTAGCAGGTTATTATCCCATTTTTGAAGGAGTCATACCTAGTATTAATACTCTAAGATTAAAAATTGCTGAAGGATATTCACTTGCACTATTTCCTGAAGGAACTCGATCAAAAGATGGTAAAATAGGCCGTTTCCACAAAGGAGCTTTCTATATTGCTCAACAACTCGGCGTTGATATTATCCCGGTATTAGTTCATGGTACCCGTAATTGCATTTCAAAAGGGAGTTTCGTTGTTCGAGATACAACTTTCACTATTAAAGTTCTCGCGCGTATTAAACAAACCGTCACAAAGTATGGGGGTTCATATCAGGAAAAAACGAAACTAGTACGTAATTTGCTTATTAAACAATATGCCATATTGGATGAAGAACTCCTTACTCCTGACTTTCAGTATAAAAGAGTTGTCGATAATTTCCTTTTTAAAGGTCCTTTGCTGGAATGGTATATGAAGGTTAAATTACGAATGGAAGGGAACTACAAAGTTTTCCACGAATTGGTGCCTCATGATGGGATAATAATAGATGTGGGTTGCGGTTATGGATTCTTAGACTATATGCTTGCTTACTTGTCCTCAAGAAGAAAAATAATTGGAATTGACTATGATAATGAAAAAATTGAGGTTGCAGAAAATGGATTCGATAAGCCTGCAAATCTCCAGTTTATCCACGCGAATATTATAGAATTTCCCGTATCAGAGGCTAACTGTGTTATTTTTAGTGATGTATTGCATTATTTGGATGAGCAGGAGCGAGCTCGTATCTTTTTAGATTATGCTTCAAGAATTTTACCTGGTGGAATGATCATTGTGAGAGATGGCGACAATAATCTTGGTAAAAAACACACGGTAACTCAATTTACCGAATTTTTTTCTACCAAGGTGTTCAATTTTAACAAAACAAAACACAAATTAGCGTTCTTTTCAGTAGATGAACTTGTGAGACTTGGTGAGAATCTTGGATTTGGTTCTAAAATCATCCATCATCAAAAATGGACATCAAACCTAATTATTGTTTTCAAAAAGAAATGCGATGTACAATAAATATGATGTTGTAATAATAGGTAGCGGTCTTGGAGGATTGTTATGTGGGGCGATCCTTAGCAAAAATGGTTATAAAGTAGTTATTCTCGAAAAGAATGCCAGAATCGGTGGGTGTCTCCAAAGTTATTCCAGGGATGGGGCATTGTTTGAAACAGGCGTACACTATGTTGGCGGACTTGATGAAGGTCAAACATTAAATGAAATATTTTCTTACATTGGACTCCTTTCAAAATTAAAAATTAGACGTCTTGATCAGGATGGATTTGATATTATCAAAATTGGTAATAGTGGAAAGGAATATGCATTTGCACAAACATATAATAGGTTTATTGAAACTCTTACCAGTGCATTTCCTTCTGAACGTAAAGGGATTGAGACTTACTGTGAAAAGATACAGGATGTGTGTAAAAGATTTCCATTATACAACCTGAGAAATGGTGACTTTATGGATAAGTTTGGCGTACTCGAATTAAATGCCAGAGATACTATTAATTCTTTTGTGTCAGACCCACTGTTACAAAACGTCTTAGCCGGTAATAACTCTATATATGCGGGAACAGGTTCTCAAACACCTTTTTATCTCCATGCTTTGATACAGAATCATTATATAGAAAGTGCTTGGCGTTGTGATGGTGGCGGTTCGCAGATAGCAACAATTCTTGGGAATATTATTGCTTCCGCTGGTGGTGATATTTTTACCAGGGCTGAAGTAAGCAGGATACTTGTTCAGGATCATTCAGTCACAAAGATTTTAACAAAGGATGACAGAGAATTTATTGGGGAACGAGTTATATCGGATTTGCATCCAGCAAATACTATCAAATTAACTCAAACAGCCGGGTTTCGTCAGTCATATATAAATCGTGTTACAAATCTTGAAAATACTGTCAGCGTTTTTGTTCTGAACATTGTGTTCAAAGAATCAGCATTATTCCCGTTTTTAAATCATAATATTTATTACCATTCAAAAATGGAAGATATTTGGAACGGTCCTAATTATCAATCAGAACACTGGCCTGAGAGTTATGCTTTCTTTATTACTTCATCTAAAGATGGGTATGCTCATTCAGCTTCAATAATGTGCTACATGAAGTACTCAGAGTTTGAACCCTGGTCAGAATCATACAACACGGTTTTTCGACCAGGTAACCGAGGGATTGGCTATGATGAATTTAAAGAAGAGAAGGTTACACGCCTCTTTACTTTACTTGAGCAGACTTATCCTGGATTTAGATCCCTTGTAAAATCCTATCATACTGTTACTCCACTTACTTACAGAGATTATACGGGAACCCCATTTGGCTCGCTTTATGGTCTCATGCGGGATTATCGTGATCCATTTAGATCAATTGTTTCAGTCCGAACAAAAATTTCCAATCTTTTATTTACTGGCCAAAATCTCAGCATGCATGGTGTTCTTGGGGTATCTGTGACTGCATTGGCTACATGCGGAGAGTTGCTTGGAATGGATTATTTATTGAATGAAATTCATAATACCTGATTGATGAAGAGACTGATAAAATGGATATCGTTAACATTGTTATCCCTCTTTGTTATTGTTGCAGGGTTAATTGTATACATTAATTCAATCTTTAAGAATGAATCTAAAAAATATGTTTATAAGGAATATGTGATAGAAAAGGTTGATAGTAATACTATCTGTATTGGAAACAATTGGCTCAGGCAAGAACAGCACGGGCTTTATACACTTTATATTGAGGGTAAACCTTTTGAGCGGGGGTTCTTTGCAGGACGGTTAACCCAACCGCTTATTTTAAAACAAGAATTAACTTTTGTGAAACAATTGAAAAAAATTGTACGTTCAAAATATTATTTGACCTTTTTAAAATTCTTAATTGCAATATTTGACCTCAAGTTATATCAATCCATCCCTAATGAAAGTAAAGCTGAAATATATGGCCTCTCATTATCAGCATCTGACTCTTTCAATTATATTGCTACCAACTATCAAAGAATATTAAATTATCAAGCGGCACATGATCTTGGTCATATGCTTAGCAATATGGGAATGGTAGGTTGTACTTCATTTGGAATTTGGAATGAGAAAACTCCTGATGGGAACTTGCTTATCGGCCGAAATTTTGATTTTTATATTAGTGAAGAATTTGCAGAAGACAAAATTGTGGCCTTTGTTAACCCTGATTCGGGTTATTTTCATTCTTTTATCACATGGGGAGGAATGATGGGGGCTGTTTCTGGCATGAATGAAAAAGGACTTACGGTGACAATCAATGCGGCCAATTCTGATATTAATATCAAGGCTGCAACTCCTGTGTCTATAGTTGCGAGACAAATACTTCAATATGCGGCTGATATTGAAGAAGCAGTCAAAATAGCTTCAAAATTTGACATATTTGTGTCAGAGCTCTTTCTGATAGGTTCAGCCGCTGATAATAAGGCTGTAATTATAGAGAAAAGACCTGGTTCACAAATAGTTTTTACTGAAGATGATAACTACATTATATCAACTAACCATTTTCAGAGTGTTCAAAATGGATTTTCCGTTAAATCTAAAGAACAACAATCTAATACTGCTTCTGACTATCGATTTGAACGTGTAAAGGAGTGCCTGTCAAGTCAAAATAGGTTTAATGCTTCAGATTTAATAAACATTCTTCGTGACACACTTGGAATTAACAACACTAGTATTGGGCTAGGAAATGAAAAAGCAATAAATCAGCTAATTGGACATCATTCAATTATATTTTATCCAAAAGAACGAATATTTTGGGTTTCTACTTCTCCATATCAAGTTGGTCATTTCGTGGGTTATAATCTTAAGGAGATAGCAGCAAATAAAAAACTAGAACCAAATTTCAACACACTCATTGACTCGATGTACATTAAACCTGATGAAGCCTTTCTTGCACATGCATTCCCGCGATATGAGCTTTACCTCGAGCTGAGCAAAAAAAACTTAGTTCATGAGATTGACGCGAAAGGCATTAAATTATTGATTAGTCTTAATCCGAATTATTATAATGCTTATGTACAGGCCGGTGACTATTATGTTAATTGCAACCAATCTGCTTTGGCATTGACATTTTATTCCAAGGCATTGTCCTGTATTATCCCTAGTGAAAAGGAGTACGATCGAATCAATGAGAAGTTCACAAATTGTAGAAAGAAATTAGTATCTCAGTAACAAATACTACATACCTGTCTTTTCGACTTGGGTCGATCGAAGAATAAATATTACTAAATTCGTTAAAATTTTAACGTTCCTTTAAATCAGTTTCATATGTTGAAATCCTTCTGTAAAATTATTTTACGATCAATCGATGATGGATTATATATCTTTCATGTATAAAATATTTAGACTATGAAAAAAACTTTAACCTTCATTACGATCTTGAATTTTACTCTATTTAGCTTCTTGACCTCATTTGCAGGGAATAAAAAAGTTCAATTCCAAGTCTTATTACCAGATGGAAATTTAGCATGGAATGCTATTATCTCTGTCAACGGTCAAGTTATTGGGAAAGGAGAATTAAAATTAGTGGTTCCCGGATGGGAAAGTCTCACCGTAAAAGTTGAAATGATTGGCTATATAACTGGTTATATTGAATTTAACAATAAACCAGGGTATGCAGCTATACCTAATGTTTTTAATTATGTCTTATTGGTTGACGATGCATATAATGAATCTGGGGAAATGCTGTATCTGAATAGAGATTATGAAATAAAATCCAATAAAACTGAGATCGAATCATGGAAACTTATTTTTCAAACAGTATTATCATATTTTGACGAGATTTCAGTTTCAGAAGAGAAAGTAGGGTATATTAAAACTGACTGGGCAAATCAAAACTTTAAAGTAGGTACTGTCAGAACACGCGTGATTGTCAAACTTGTTTCAAACTCCCCATTAACCTATAATATAAAGATTTCTTCAGAAACGCTAAATAGATCTAGATACATAGCAGGGAATAACTCTGAATTTGACCGTATTAGCATACAGAACAAAGATGATATTTTTGTCGAATGGAGTCGTTTGTTAAATAAATACAAGGATTTTTTAAGCGATTTAGAATCAAAATTGGAATCCAATAAATAAGTAAACAAATTTTTGCTAACAAATTTTTAATGTTTTAAACTCGTTTTCACATGTTCAAACATCTACGAAGTATTTTTATCCGTGTGATTGATGGTGCATTATATGGATTTATTGGGCCCTTCAGTGTGCTCTATATTATCCCTCAGTTTCTAATGAAATTTGTAAATATTGAATCTCAAGAGGGGTTTGGGATACCTGGTGTTGAAATAATAGGAATAGTTCTAATGTGGTTAGGAGCTGCGTTAGCCATTTGGTGCACAATTTTAATGTTTTTCTTTGCGAAAGGAACTCCCCTTGTGACTTCAGCACCTCAAAAAATATTGGCTCGCAATGTTTATGGCTATGTTCGACACCCAATGATGTGGGCTTTGTTTTTTGTAGTGTTTGGAGAAGCTCTGACTTTTGGTCAATATATACTCTTTATATGGTTAATTGCTATGTCCAGAATTATTTATTTAATAGTTGTAAACTATGAAGAACCACAATTGGAGCGCCGATTTGGCGAAGATTGGAAAGTGTATTGCCAGAAAGTACCAAGATGGTTTCCCCGACTTAAGTTTCATAATCAAGACTAAATAACTATGACATCGTGGACTGGAAAAAGTAAAGGTGGGGTACTTGGGTATAAGATATTTATCTGGTGCATAAAGCATTTTGGGCTTAATTTTGCTTATTTTCTTTTAATATTTGTGTCTGCATATTTTGTCATTGCTTCTGGTAAAGCTTTTCGCGCTACTTTCTATTATTTTCACTCACGCCTTGGTTATAATGAATTCAAAACTATAATAAGTATTTTTAGAAATTACTATCGTTTTGGTCAAGTAATAATTGATAAAGTTGTCGTTCTTGCAGGATTTAATCATAAGCTTTCATTTAATCTTGAAGGCAAGGAATATTTGCTTCAAATGCAAAATGGTGGAATCCTAATAAGTGCACATATCGGAAATTGGGAAATTGGCGGGCAAGCATTGGACTTCCTACAGAAAAAAATAAATCTACTCGTTTTTGATTCCGAAAAACAGGCCATTAAACAGTATATGTCAGAAGTATTGACTGCCCGAAATGTAAGCTTCATTTCAATTGGTGATGATTTTTCTCATTTAGTGGGAATAAAGCAAGCATTAGCCAATAAAGAGATAATTGCGATACATGGTGACCGGTTTATAAGTGGCAATAGGACAATTAAGATAAACTTCTTGGGAGAACCAGCATGCTTTCCTTTAGGCCCTTGGCTAATAGCATCCAAATATAACGTACCTGTTTCTTATGTATTTGCTGTCAAAGAGTCTGCTAAACAATACCGATTCTATGCAACCCCGTTAAAAATGATTCCTTCTGTTAAGAACCCGGCACAACGTGAAGAAATCATTGTTGATTCTATGAAAGAATATGTCAGGGAACTTGAAAACATCGTACGAAAATATCCCCTCCAGTGGTATAATTACTATAATTTTTGGTAAATGTAAGGAAATTAGCATCAAATCCTGACCAATATCCTGACCAATACTACCAACGTTAATGAGAGTGATGAGTTTCCCTTTACCCCTGTTTGGGTATGAGTCGAGTCAGAATTTTATACGAAATCCAATACGCTGCCAAGGCCATCGGTACTCCCAGGATAATTCCACCTATAAGCAAGTTGAAGAAAATTATAGAGTTTCCTAAAAAGGCAGAATACACAGCCTTGAATGACATTGTATCTGGAAAGTGAAACACCAATTCTGATCCCAAGACCCACTGTCCAACCAAAAATGCGAATCCATAAAAGGGTGGGGCAGTGAAAAGATTGAAATGAAATACTCCAATAACTGATGCAACTTTGTTCCACTTAAATATGGATGTAAGGATCAATGCAATAACCGCTTTTGCACCAATAAATGGGGTGGTTCCCAGAAACACTCCAAGGGAATAACCCAAAGCAACCTTTTTAGGTTCCGCTTTTATTTCCAATAACTTCTCGCAAATTCGATACCATTTTTTCTTTATCGTAATTGCTAAAGATTCCATGATACTTTAATTTGAGAAAAAATCTCTACCAGAAAGGTTTTTTGTGTTCTTGAATTTAGTCTTCCCCTTTGATACGTTTGTATTCAGGTTCTCCCTGTAACGAGGAAACCAATATGAGATCAGGCCGGCCAACCCATGCACCAGTGGCTACTCCACACTTTATATAATATTTTTCCCCAAATTTAATATCCAGAAAAATACTAACTTTCTTTTCGGTTTTGGCCCATACTTCAACTGGTCCTTCCTGGTGGAAGACAAACGTAAATTCTGATTTGTTACGCACAGCCCCTATTTTCTGATCCCCAACATAAAGATCATACGCAAGGGCGAATCCCCTATACTCTCCGGGGCGGTATACATAAAGAATCGCGCTATCAGATTTGGAAGCAGGTTGTGTGTGCGTTGTGGTTTGCGTAAGTGATTCTTCAGTTTGGCCTGGTTTGGCAAAGACTTCTCTTGTGCCATCTTCATATATAATCATGAAAATGTCAGCTTTGTTGATGTTCCGAAAGGGACCATCTTGCTGGTCAAGTTTTTTGTATTTAACGCTTACATCTTCAATTTCTACTACTTTGCATTTAATTTCACTACCGTCTTTTATAAATATCACATCCTGGGCATGGAGAATAGGAATGAAAAAGAGGCAGATAATCAGGATTTCAAATTTTCTTTTCATAACGTGCAGTTTTGATAAACGTGTTAATACTTAAGTGAATAATTCTAAAACTAGATATTTGTCAGCATTAGACCCAAATCAATATATTATAATGGACATTATTTATTAAAATATTAATCTGTTAACCATATTTTCTTTTTTTATTATTGCTAACGAATACTCTTTCCACAAGTTGCTCCTGTTACACATTGCTGTTATTTGATTTTATTCTGTTCTTGAACAAATTCTGCTATAGTATTAATGGAATACAATACTTTTTCTCCCAGTGAGATATCCCTGATTCTCACATTATATATTTTTCTCAAAAGACCTATTATTCTAAGCGCGTCGATAGAATCGAGATGTAAATAAGGATTGTTAAACAAAGGGGTTTCAAAAGTAATCTCATTTATTTTCTCCCCTACTAACTCATATAATTCTAGTTCTGTAAAGATTTGGATCTTTAAATCACTTTTTAAATCATCCATATGAAATAATTTAATTTACTCTTTTATACCTATATAAAATAAAACATACAATAAAAGAAAAGATAGAAAATAACAAGAGTTTTACGACATCAAGATAAACTGATATAAATCCCCCATTATGGAGGAAGATGTCATTAAAGGCATTTAACCCCCATTCTAATGGAGAATATTTGCTGATTTTTATCATTGTTTTGGACATGATATAAACGGGAATCATAATACCACCAAGGGCTGATAGGATTATGACCGATATAGAACCAAATGTAGCGACTTGTTTATGAGAAGAAAATATCATGCCAATAAAAACACCCAAGCCTGTTGCTGCAAGAGCTGCAGAAAAAACAACAAGTGCTAAAGCAATCGTATTATGGCCAACAACAAGTGAAGGAAGACCCAAAAGAGGAAGTAAATAAATTCCTACTAAGATTATTGTAATAAATTGGGCACAACCCACAATAACGTATAGAGATATCTTACCAAGTATTAAAGTCGCAAAACTATGCGGCATTATTATTAAGCGTTCAAAAGTCCCGTCATCCCGCTCCTTTACAATCCCACCGGCCAAAGGCAAGAATATAAAAAATATGGCAAACATAGTCCATGCTGGGACATTATGCTGAACTGAATTATAAATACCTTCCGATTTAGTGTTATCAGCAGGGCAAATTTCTTCTATATCTATTATCTTGCAACTTTCAATATATATTTTATTCTTAAGAGAATATTGTGATTGAATCCGGTCATAATATGTGTCTGTTATAGTTTGTGATACAATTCTAGAAATAGATTTTTCAAGTACAGATACCACTGCATTCTTAAAAGAAAACAAGATTAAAGGGTCAAGAAAATATTT
>Ga0268276_1002537_pt1 | contig 15441 bp, 11 predicted proteins | sample saktaG_4_FD_190145 | JGI IMG/M metagenome (GOLD analysis project Ga0268276, IMG submission 190145) | Saline water microbial communities from Sakinaw Lake, British Columbia, Canada - sak_2010_1_5_45m | ecosystem: Environmental > Aquatic > Non-marine Saline and Alkaline > Saline ...
TACTGAGGCAGATAAAGAAAGAAGAAAAAGAAGCGACATAATCCCCGACCCAGACACATCGCACTTGGTTAAAAAAATGTTTGAATTATATGCCGGGGGTACATCCGTTGAACGGTTAGCTGAGAAATTGGGGAAGATGGGCTTAAATGGTAGTAAGAATAGAAAGCCAATACGCCCCAATGTAGTTTACAATTGCCTGACAAATCCTTTTTGCTATGGAGTTATGCGAAGCAATAATGTCTTAACTCCTCATAAATACCAACCATTAATCACTAAACAACTATTTTTAAAGTGTCGGCAAAAAATGGACGACTATCACAAAAAACCCTTTGCTTATGGTAGTAAACCATTTGCTTTAAAGGGGTTGGTAAGATGTGCCGACCCAGCTTGTGGTTGCACAATATCAGGAGAAAGACATGAAAATAGATTTGTTTATTATTCATGCACCAACTATAAAAATATACATCCTAAAAAGATTTACATCAATGAAAATGCCTTATTGTCAACCATTAAAGGTGTTATCGCTGACTTACAGATGCCAGAAGATAAGATAGAACAAACAGTTAATGCATTAAGAGAATTAAACGAATCTAAAAACAAATTTTACGAGGAATCAATTATTACTCTGAGAAAAGAACATGACGAAATTGAAGTAAAGATAAACAGACTATTTGACTTGCTTACCGACGGTGCGATTGATAAGGATATGTTCGCAAAAAAGGTAAAAGAATTGAAAGACAAGCAATATGAACTTGAGGAAAAGATGAAACAATTTACAATCGCAGACGAGGACTTCTATTTAAACGCAAATATGCTTCTCCATATTGTTAAAAAAGCTTCTGTCCTCTTTGAAAATTCTGAACCAGACACAAAACGCCAAATTCTAAACTTTTTACTTCAGAACTGCGAATTAGACGGAAAAAAGCTTATTTTTACATTGAAAAAGCCCTTTGATGGGCTTCTACAATCGCAAAGATGTATGTCTTGGCGCGGGTGGCTTAACGCTTTCCGAACTTACGATTGGCAGAAAGCATTCCCTTGTCCCGAGGTTACTATCAAGGAAATCAAACAATTATTAGCTATTGCTTAGACACACCGGCAGATTTTGTTTATTAAAGCAAAACTACCGCTGTGTGCTTATTTTCTTTCTTGGAATCAGACGGGGGTCATCTCCATATACCGCATCATATAAAGCCACAAAATTATTAGCTCTTCTACTAGCTTCTTTATCTGAAAGCTTTACACCGTAATTTTTTTCGTAAAGCACCTTAAATTCTTCGATTGCTTCTTTAGGTAACATCTTTTTTATCTATTATGGCAATGACTCGCAAGCTTGACCATCTCCGTCAGCATCTAATTTGTGAATGTCGTTGGAAACGCCACCACAGTACTCATAAACGGCTTGTGCCTCGGCGTGCGTCTTAAAGTCAGAACAATTATAGGCGTTAGAAGAGCAGGTTGTTCCCTCCGGAACGCTGACATTAGGCGATAGTACAGGAGGTGGCGACGAGGTTTCTTTCGTTGCGTCGCCATTACATGTGTCTGGCGACCACAAACCAAGTTGGTTTTGTCTGGCATATGCTTCGTCTGCCTTAAATTGTGTCTGATATTTATATGGGTTGTCGTAAGTATATTCATGAGCGTATCCCTGTTTTACCATATACTCATTGTAAAATAGCCCGTCTTCTCGCCAGATGTAAGCCAATAATCTATCATATTTGTCACGATCTCCTTGCGTAGAATCCTTCTCGATGCGCACACTCTGGCCCGAAAGAAGCTCTTTAGCCTTGCTTGATGCTTCTTTCCCAAAACACTGCACTGGCTTCCGTGGATCAACTGTTTCCGGCGTATCTATTCCAATTAAACGAAGTGTTTCTGCGGTTCCGTTCATATCTATCTTGATAGTGTCCCCATCAACAACCGCTGTTACTTTGTAATAAGTATATTGTTGTTCTGGTGAAGAAATTGGAGCATCGTTAGAATTATTGGGTAGGACCTGTGTGACTACGCCGTCGTCGCCTAAATCAATTTCTACGTCTCCTGTATCCGCTGGCGCTCCTTCCCCAACCGGGGCGACAATATCTGTATTCTGCTTTTGCGGTAGTGTATTGCTACCACCTGTCCCTGGAGACGTGCCACCTACTAAAATAAAAAGTACGAACGATGCGCTACCAAAAATAAGCGCAATTTTCTTCCGAGAAACATCTGTAATAAAACGTTTAAAAACAGATGGCTTAACCAATCCGACTATTAAGCAGACTACAGCGAAAAATAATAGAAATACGAATAATACGTCTAACATATTATTTAAGATTATTACTTATTTAGAGAGATTTCAACTTTTGTGGCGTTTGGAATTGGATTCGCCTTAAAATACTTCTTAAAATCGCGCATCACTTCAGGAGTAATCTCTTTTGGGTTCCTCTCTAAAATGTATTTTATCGCTACTATTGTATAGTTGTGGCTAAACAACACGATAAAGTTTTCGTTTCGTTTCTTTATTTTTTCTATTGTGTCCCGGACTCTCTCCATAAAATCAATGAAGCTCTCTGCCCCATCGCCATCGCGGTGTTCCGGATTGCTTTTTTCCCAATACTCATCCTTCCACGGTTCTCTATCTAAAAAGGTCGTATTTTGGCATCTTTTCCTTGAAAGGTAAGTAAACTCGTGGATTGGCCATTCTTCGTGCTGTATGTCAGGATATTTGCTTGTAAGGGGCTTTGCAGTTTCCTTTGTCCTCACATAGGGAGAGGTTATCAGTAAGTCCGGCGCATCTGAAAAGTGCTTGAGCAATTCTTCGGCTTGCTTCTCCCCTCTTTCTGAAAGCGAGATTGACCTGCCACCGAAAGAATCTGATTTGAAGTTTTCATCTGCGTTAGCCAAACTCTCACCATGCCTGATAAACCAAATTTTCTTTTTCATATTCGCATCCTTCAGTATCTTAGCTCTTTTCTCCATAGTCTTTTCTATATTTTCATTAAGAGTGTCAACCGATTCCTGCACCGCCTCATCCAGCTCTTTTCTCATTTCCGGTGGCATTACCCATGCAGATGTTCTTTTATCGAATAAAGATGGCATATCGTTTTTTTGTAATTTCTTTTTCATAATTTTTTTGTTTTATTTAATAATATTATCTACTTCATCTTTTTCAATTTTCTTTCATTTCGTCTAATTTATCAAGGATTTTCTGCTTAAAATCTTTTATTCTTTTTAATTTCTCCACCTTCCTTGGCGCTGTTCTTCTTTTATTAGACTCATAAACCAATTTTTCTTCCTGCGAGAATTCTTCATATATCTCTCTCAAACTTTCCTCGAACGTAAGTTCTTTCCCGGTTTCAGCCTGTTTTTTCAATTGTGCCTGTATAAAACCTTTTTTAACAAACATTTTTATCTTTTCCACTTCCTCTGGCCCGTATTTTATTTCCTGAAATTGTTCCTGGTTTTTTGTTTGTGCTGGGCCAAGGAGTTTTGGTCTGTATTTGTTTTTCCTTGAATAATCAATCCACCATATTTCTCTATCCCACCAACGGAGCATGTTTCTTAATTCCTCGCACCCCTTGGAATCAGAATTTTTTAACAATTGCGATAAAAACCAGTTAACAATCCTAATATGCTTTAATCTCTGTTGTTTGAACTTTTCTATAAGTATCATTCTTGTCCTGTGTAAAAAATGCACTCTCCTAATAGTCGCATCTTGTTCTTCATCCATATTTTTGTTTTTATCCTAACTGTAATTCCGGAGCCGACCAACCAAAAAGGCAGTTAAGAGTTTTAATCCAGTTCGACAACTGAATGAAATCTCCCAACCGCCTTGACGATTAGTCGTTTATTTCATGTGGCTCCCCGCAGATTTCCCAGGTCGCCTACCCTCTAAAAAGAGGGAGATATAAACGGTTTGTTAAAACAAACAAATTTATATTTTCAATCTACATCTTTATTATAGCATAAAAAATCGCTTATGTCTATTTTAGGACTTTTCCCGACCTCAACCATATCAGGTTAGACTGGCAACATTTACCGGGACACCAATTTTTCTTTCCATCTTTTATCTCCCTTGGTGTCAAAGATTTATACCATATTAAGAAGTCCTCAAGTTTTTCAAACCCTATTTTGTGGAGGAAATCGTTTAATCCAACTCCCGACCCACCACTGGGATGAAACTCTTTGTTCTGGTAATAGCCCTGCAATATATCAAATCTATCTTTATTTTTTATTTTTTGTAAACCCATATTCTTAATATAATATAAACGAGTTATCTCCAATAAGGGTCGTATTTACATCCTATGCCAGAACAGTCACCTTCCGAATTATACTTGCTTTTAGCATTAACATATTCATCGAAATTAAATTCTATATCATCTCTAAATTCTATTAACTCCTCATAAGAAGGATCGTAACGAACAGATTTTAATGAATTAGAAATGCCATTAAGTAGCAATTCCTCTTCGGAAACACTTGGCTTAAGAAGTATATATCCAGCAACGATCAAGACTATGATTAGAATAATTAAAAAAACCGCGCCACCTCTGGTCTTTACCATTCCGTCGATCCAAATAGAAATGTCTGTTTTTTCTTTCATAAATTTAGATGGCGGTAACAAAAAGCCCACCACCAGTTAAAGCCTTGCGACTTACACACAGGTTTCCCTGTATGACGCTATGAACGTCCCTGATGATGGGATCTTTATGTTCATAGCGCTTTTATGCCATACCCTACGCTTTCACATAGGGGTTAGGCAAGAATTATTAAGTTGTAATTTTACTTTATCACAATTTATTTATTTTTTCTATTCTATTGCTTCGTCTTCTTCCAGATTGTATTCCTCATAATCCACTGAATATGCTCGGCATCGTCCTCATCCAAGCCGTGCTCAACTATTTTTCTTAATGTTTCATCGTCTGGCGTATAGCAATAAACTCTATATTACACTTCTCTTATTAGCTCGAGCAATCTTGTTAATTTTGATATTTGAGCCGGTTCATTTAGTTGCATTATTGGGTGATCGTCATGCATATCTTCGTGCCAATTATCATCCAAAATTTCCTGTTTCACAGGGCAGGTTGCGCCTATTTCCTTCAGATATGTATTAACGCTTTTACTCTTTAATGTATCTGGCGTTAATAAAAAATAGTATTTTCTTTTTAAAATATGCTCCAAACACGTTCTAGCTTTCTTTAGGGCATTTTTAACATTCGTGGAGTTTTGTATAGAACTTTGTATATATTCAAGATCTTTGAAAAAATCTTCTTTCATAAAATCGTCTTCCACATCACATGGCTGCAAACTGGATCCATCCGTTTGAGAATAATGTATTTTTAGAGTTTTCATGCCAGCTGGGAAATCCCTACATAATCGGCACAAAAATCCTTTGTCATGGGTAAGGATTATTTTCTGCGCAGGTGCATCTTCGTTTCCATTTTTTATGTTCATTAAAAGGCGTATCGTTTCTGGCTTTCTATTCTCATCAAGGCTTGAAAAAGGATCATCAAAAACAATGATTTTTTGTCCAAGGTTTGCATCCTTTTTTAATTTAGATAAAAAGAACGCGAAGGCAAGTGCGCGCCTATCAGAATCGCTTAAGGTATTACCAAAATAATATTTATCCTCTGGCTCCTGCTCACCTTCAGATCTTTTATTACTAGCCGGTATAATGACGTCATCACCAAAATCGAATTCGTATTCACAAAAATGCGACTGCTTTGCGCCTTTATGTTCTTTAGGAGTAATTTTTTTAATTTGAAAATCCATATGCATTTCCCCAAGAAAGATATTTATATTGACGTTATGTTCGTCAAAGATCAATTCTACTTTCTTGCTAACATCTACACTTTTTTGGTTTATGGTTTCTGAAAGTAACTTCACTTTTGCAGAAATATTTTTATATAAAAGAACGTTCTTGATCCAATCTTCGGAAAATCTTGCTTTCTTTATCCTTAACATTTTTCTTTCCTTTTCCATTTCATGAGAATCTTTAACCTGATCCAGTTCTTGTTTCTTATTCTCTATGTACTTAGCGATTTCATTAAAGTCGTTTTTTATTAACAAAAAATCTCCGTTTCCCGCAAGATTAACAGAAAGATTTAGATTATTATTTTTTTCTCCAACTATTTTATCTATATTATTTTTACTGTTTAAAAGCGCCTCTTTATTTTTTATACAGGGATCTAAACTAATACCCAATTTTTCGAACTTTAATAGCTCCCTTTCTATATCGACATTTAAAAAAGTACTTTCAATGTTACTAATTTCGCCCTTAAATCTCTCATAGCTGCCGCTGAAAAAACTAATATATTTAAATATCAATTCCTTTGCGGAGCCATCTTTAATAGATTGACCGCAAAAAACGCAATATTCCTTTTCATCTTTAAGCAATGAAACACCTTCACGTAAAAAATTTTGAGAATGGTCGGGATCATTAGATGTCTTGTCTATATGTCCCTTTATAGTTTCTTCTGCTCTAGAATCTAGGGATTCTTCCATCTTTTTTTCAATATTTTCAAAGTCAATCTTAAAAACATTCCTGGAAAGTAGAAACTTAAGTTGCGAAAGGTTTTCTTGTTGTTTGGCCTCTTTATCCTTTTCAAAAATTTGCATGTTTATATCCGCAAGGCCTTCCTCTGGCAAATTTATGAATTTTTCAAAAGGAATCAAGGGTTCAAAATCCCACGGGTATTGCTTTGGAATATCGTTCTTACTTTGGTCTAATTTCTTTTTCTCTTCAATGTCTTTTTCAAGAGAATCAATATCTTGCTTAACTCCATCACTTAAAAATATTCTGTACAGATTAGCTTTTTGCTCCTTACCTATTTCTTCGCCATAAAAAACATTATCCGAAATAAATTTATTGTCAAAAATTTCAATATTTCTGTTTTCCCATTTAATTGGGAAAACAAACTTATTATTATCATCCTCTATGATTTCAATTTCTTGAGTGCCAGTAAATCCAAAAGATTTTCTCCCCTGGATGTAATGCAAATTATTGTCTTTTAAAGATCTGAATATAGATGTCAGCGTACTTTTCCCGTGTGTGTTATATCCAAATATAATGGTTGTCTTGGCGAAAGCATAATCATTATTACCAGTTTCGAAGTCCTTGAATCTACCAATTCCATATATTTTAAGTATTTTTTTAATCATTTAATTTTGGACACTTCTTCATCTATTTATTATTTTCTACGGCTTTAATTTCTTCCGGAGTTAAATCGTATAGTTTATAGACCATTTTGTCGATTTGGCATTCGTGTTCCTTAACTTCGGCTTGTTTTTTAGAATTAACCAAATAATCATCTGATTTAGTAATATCCAAAATTTTATCAACGATTTCTATGAACGGTTTTTGTTCTACCTCTGATATTTTTTTAATGGGAATTTCTGAAAGTGGTTTTGCAATCAGTTCTAATGCCTCGCCTTTTCTTTTACCACGATTATATAGCCAAACATAATAAAGCTTTGAATTTATGAGTGCAAGAATATACTTCAGAGAAATATTTTTATCTCTTTCAGTTATAAAGAAAACATCTGAAGCAGCATACCACGGGACTTCATTATAGCCAAAGGTATTTCTTAGGCTGCGTTGGGGTACAACAATTTTAGGCTTGCTAAAATCAATCTGCCTAATCGTAAACGACCACCAATAGCCAGCGGCTACTACTGCACGTAGTCCATTATCATTAGACTTCCTACCACGCAAAATTTTCTCGTATTTCGAAAGATGCCTAAATATATTAGGAATTATAGCAAGATCTATGTTTTTGTTTTCTGGGCAGGGTATATTGATTAGAAACAAATCAGGGTTTTCTTTCGTATGCCACCTAAAAATATCAGAATTTTTGTAAAAAGGACTTATTTTAGATTGCTCAAAACTATTTAAATTCAGCTTCTCCATCGCTTCTTTGTTTATAATAAAAATACCTTCATTTTTACTCATTTTTAATGAATATTTTTGAATATAATTATTACTAACTTTATCAGCACCAGTAAATAAGCCAACATTTACATTACATAATGTTTCTAACAATACCCCCTGCCATTTAATTTTGTTGATAGCAGATTGAGTTGGATCACTACTGTCCATAGAATTGCCTGCCAATCTGATGTAATTTTCTTCTCCATCATATAAATCCTTTTGAACAACCTTGAAATACTCCGTATTATCGTCTTTTTCGCTTACTATGCTTTCTAAAATTGCTGATGTCGCATCGCCCGTGTGTTTTGTTATACAAGTTTTAGCTAAAAACATATTATCTTGACCCTTGATCAAAATCGAAACCATATTATGTTGACCCGCAGCTGATTTAAAAATCTTAAGCTCGTTGAAATTAACAAGTCTTTTAATAATAGAGCGATTCTTGAAATCTTCTCGCAATTTTCGCGCACCACGAGCAGTCGGATAATAATTCGTTGTTATATATGCGAGTACCCCACCATCTTGCAGGTAATCCAAAGCAACATGAAAGAAATAATAAAATAAATCCATCTGTCCCTGATAAAATCTTTTTCCTAAGGGGGAATTTAAAATTTCCCTAAACATGTCCATATGTCCCTTCTCGCCGATATATGGTGGATTTCCAATCACAATATCAAAACCACCATTTCGAAATACTATAGGAAAAAAATATCTAGTATCAAAAAAACCAACCGGTTTATTTTGAAATATATTTTCATAACTTCCCCAAAGGTCATTTATCCGCATCCTTTCTGCGTCTGACTTTTCATTTTTTTGAGCCAAAGCTTTTTTATATTTTTCATCTTTTACATAACTATATGACTTAAGAATGCTTTCGAGCTCTTTCTTCGTTTTATCGCCAATCAACTGTTGCAATTTTCGTGCAGTTTCCAATTTATGTAATTGATCAACTGGCGCAAAATATTCGTCAATAAGTTCACCCAATGCATCTGCAAAATGATCGCCAAATAGCGGACCTTCGTGGACTGGCGGTTTTATAAGAGTGTTGGCACAAACAAATTTGAAATCAAGGTTAGGCAATGGTTCAATACCCCTATTCGGGGCATTATCATCAACCCTTTGATCGACGACGAGCGTTAAAAAGCATCGTAAGCGGGAAATATCTATAGCAATAGGCTGAATATCCACTCCGTGTATACACTCCCTAATTATTCCTAGTTTTCTCACATAAGGGAGGCTTTGTTTTTGAAGTTGCCTACGCACTTCGGGCGGGAGTTTATTTAGATAAATTGAACATTCCGGATCAAGAACTCCGAGCATGTGCGCTAATCTTTGTAGAACACCAATCGGGAAAGCTCCTGAACCACAGGCCGGGTCTAGAACCGTAGTATTGTGGATTGCCTCAACAAGTAGTTTCCGCTCCTGCTGATCAATTGGGTTAGGAGCATCATCATCCAAATCATAGGACGAAAGGGCTCGTAATTTTTCTTCCGATATACTAGTTTTTGTTTTTAGATGAGCAATTAGTGACTCTTCTACCATGAAGTCCACAATTTCTCGAGGAGTATAGAAACTGCCTGTTGATTTACGTGCGCTCGCGCCAGTTTCTGGGTTTACTTCCGCCAAAAGGTTTTCAAATATTCTGCCTAACATTTCCGGATCAATGGAAAGTTCGGTATCAATTGAGGTATTTTCGTCTATAGTAAAATTATATTCCTCAAAAATTTGGAACAACTCAGAAAACCATATATCGGGCACATCCACAACGCCACGTCGTTCACTCATTCCGGTGGTGCGGTTGAATTTGTGATTATCTTCCACATGATCTTGGAATAAACCACCATTCAAAAAAGGGACCTTATCAAAAAAATCTGAATAAGAAAAAAATACTGGTCGAGAAGGTTGCGGTTTGTTAAGAACCTCAAAAAAAAGCGGAACACATATTGAATGATAATAATCTCCTATATTCTTCACAGCTATCACGGATAAAATCTCAGATGGTATAAGAGGATTATTTAGACTTCCTTTTTTCTGTTTCAGGAACCAACAGAATACTAATCGACCGATTAAACGAATTGCAAAATTTGCATTGACGGCATCATCTGTGTTTCCCAGCTTGAGAGTCTTTTCAAAAATAGTTGCCCTCCTACCCTCACCCCGCCTCCCCCCAACAAGTTTAGAATATTGCGTCGCTATTTGAGTATAAAATTCCTTGCTGACTACTGCCAAAGAAAATCTATTTTCTAAGTCATTAATTGAATCAATCGTTCCTTGTAACATTTTAGATGGTGTTGCCACCTTTGCGTTTGGCCCTAAAACATAGGAAAATCTTCGAGGGTTTGACACTGACTCTTTTATCCCACCTTTTGTTCTCGTGACTTTAGTTGTTACTAGAGAAAGCCGCCATTCAAAAGAATCCGCTGAAAAATATGCAACGATAGCATTAGATCGGGCATGACTTTTAAGCACGGCATAGGTATTTTTTGTAATTTCTACACGAGCATTGAGTGATGACTCAAGTTCAGCCACAAAAACAACCAAATCTAGATTATTTTTACTGGCTTCGGCGATTTGTTGAATTGATTTAAAGCCGGTACGTATCTCGGATCGTTTTTTATTTATTGAAAGATTAGGGATAATGCTCTGTATAAATTCCGCAAAAGTCTCCTCATTATATTTATTTGTAAAAATAGGATTTATCATGTGCGGTGTTCTTGAGTGAATAGAAGAATATTCGACGATTTTGCTTCGTTATTTTGTCTATCTAGACTGACCTTCACTTGTTGTTCTGGCTCTATTTCAATAATGGCCTCAGCCAGTTGGTCTTCGGACAAATCTGTGTTTTTTGCTAGCCTAACTATTGCTTTGAGCTGGCCTTCAGAAAGATCATCAAGATCGCTGACAACTTTTATTAAATCATCACAATAATTTTGATACTGTGATTCTCGAACACTTCTTAGTATTTTTACAACCTCTGTTCGATTTTTTGACATTCGTCCCATTGGTGGCTTCTCAAAAAGTTTTTCTTTTATAGTGTTAAAAACAATTCCAAATTGATCGTCCGTCTTCTCACTAACCTCCTCCTGTTTTGCTGCAAAATGAGTTAATACTTTTTCTGCATCAACTAACTCTGCTTGTCCGCTGGTTTCAATAGCATATATTTTATTTTCTCCGCGAATACCAACCCCAACCCCAAGTTGGACCTGCCGATTTTTTCTAACAATTCGAGCGCGCATTGGTATTTTTTTTGCAAGATCAATAGTTTCTTTATTTCTTTTCGCTTGTTCGTATGCTTCTCGATGAATAGTATCCCAACTCTCCTCCTCGGTTGTCGCTTTTCTGAATTCATCAATAAAAAAAGATTCTGGGGTTTCATCTTCGGTTAGGGTGCGCGAATCATTTCCCACCACAGAATTAAAAATCTGCATTTTTAACGTTGACACCCCTCTGATATTCGTTTCCTTTTCCCCGGGTCCCGTGGGAAAATAGTTATCTATAAAAAGCGCATCAAACATTTTTTTATCTATTCGGTTTATTCGCCCCACTCGTTGTATTACGCGTGTTGGATTATATGGAATATCATAATTAATAACTCGCCCAGCCCGATTTAGATTTACGCCCTCACTCAATGCATCGGTCGCAACGAGCACATTAAAATCATTAGACTGTTTGGTCACTAAAATTCCAGCATCAAAATTATCCCTAACTATTTTTCGATCATTCTTGCTATTTTTCGCTGTATAAATAAGCGTTGGAACTCCTGATTTTTTAAGTTCTTCCCCAACATAAACAACGGTATCTGCATACATGCTAAAAACAACTATTTTTCGTTCTGGGTCTTTGATTAAATGTTCTTGAATATCTAAAATAAGCTGTTTCAGTTTAGGGTCTGGCATCGATAAAAATGGCGATTGCGGGCCAAACCACTTAGTATAAATATCCTTAAGCACACCAATATCATGTTTAAGTTCTGGTACAAATGTTTTTTTGAGATCTCCAAGTTTAACAAAAACAATCTTTTTGTTATTTACATTGTTATCGACTATAGGTTCAGCATGTTCTTCCAAATTAACTTCCTCTGCATCTTCTTCCGGCATCTCATCTGGTGATGGGATATACGCTTTCTTAGAAATTGGCACTAATTGCTTCTTCTCTACCCAGTCAATAATCTTTTGATGTGAATCTATAAATTTTTGAAGAGTACTCTTAAATGCGGCTCTTGAGCTTTCAAAACGCATTACTAAAAGTTTGCGCATAAAAGAAGCTACATTCATCTGAGCAGTCCTAATGTCCTCTAATTCAGGATACTTTTTAGCGAAATCTACAATATCTAAAGCATAGGTTGTTGGCATATATCGCGCGCCGGTTAGGCCACCTACAATCTTCTTATCTGGCACAATTCTTTTTATGGTTTCCAGGTATATATCAGTAAAATCGCCCAATTCGTACTCCCGTATTTTAGGATCTCTCATTTTTGAAAATTCAATTTTTTGGGCTGTTAAATCCTCTCTATATCGAGTAATTTTTTCAAGATCTATCCTAGAACGTCTAATTATAATAGGCTCAAGTAAACGTCGAAGTTCAGAAGCGATAGAGTCGCGTTTAATATCTAATTCTTTACGCTGTTCTATGGTCATTGCGCCATCTGCTTGGGATCTTCGAAGTTCTTTATAACGCTTCGCGAGTTCAGTAAATTTAGCTGATAAATTTTCTACGGTTCGGAGTGTGGCAGCGCCAGGTGTTTGGAAAAGCTTAATTAGAGCAAAAATATCACTTGGGTCATTATTAAAAGGCGTCGCCGACAGTATCAAAACTTTATTCCCATTATTGCTGCGAGTTAATTGATGGAGCAACTGATAGTCTTGCGTGTCCTCATTTCTATATCTATGCGCTTCATCGAGAATAAATAATATGGGTTCTGTAGAATCTTTATATTTATTGTAAACCTCATCAATTTTCCCAGAGCTAAAAACCTTTGACCCGCGAAGCTTAAATTCTTCAGCATAATCTTCCCACATTGGAACTAAGTGTGGAGGAGCAATAATTATCGTTTTTAAATCCGGACAATTTACAGCAACAGTGCTAGCTATAATGCTTTTCCCAAGACCAACAACGTCCGCAATAATAGCACCGTCATAATTTTTCAATCTTTCAATCGCCATTTTCACTGCGTCCATCTGATACGAAAGATTCAAATATTGACCGTGTGTTGCTTGAGATGCGCTAGTTATGTCAATTCTATATTCGGCACCAAATATCTCATCTAAAAGCCTAACATACATAAGGTACGGAGTCGGCACTACATTCATCCAAAGCTCGTCCTTAAATTTTCTCAAAAACATGTCTGATTTCCCTTTTTCTTGGATAACAATATTGCGTGCATCAGACCACCTCTCGAAAAAATTATTTGAATATTCCTTATATTTTTCTTCTGAATCAAACGTTTCATTAATTTCCTGTTGTCCAACCAACCCATTGTAAGTAAAATTGCTAGAACCCATAAAGACCTTTCCACCGTGCTTATTATGAATCACATAACACTTACCATGGGCTTGTGTTTCTGTCATTTTAATCTCAAGCGAACCGTCTTCAAGCTTTCTTTCGAGGATTGAATATGATTCTTGAGATTCCGGTGCATCAAATATTGCCGTTTGATTTGCAAGTTTTTTGATGCCCTCTCCAAAAGCCCTGACTCTTTCCTGTTTTGAGGAAGGAACGCTTCTTGGCTGAAACGGATCGAGGTTTACAGATGATTTCTTCGTTGATTCCATGATTAAAGTCGGTATAGCATCTGGATCAATATAAGAACCAACTAAGATCCGCACTTTAAGCTTATCTAGTTTTTTTGACAAAAGTTCAAATCCGCAAAGATAAAAATATCCGACTTCAATATCTAAAGCGGTCGTATCGGCTCCTATCGCATCAGATATAGCTCGATAGAGATTATTATGATTCTGATTGTCTATTATTTTTTGAGAATTTAGCATATTTAAAAAATTATGTATTGAATTAAATTTACTCCTTTTCGACATAAATTTCAACTCTCCTCTAATCAATTGAAATACAACAGAAAAAGTGCCAAAATAAGGATAAATTACAATGAAGATTACGAAACATCAACTTAAAAATTTAATTGAAAACGGTTATTTATTTAAGTCGCGTCTTTTTAGTAAAAAAACCGATTTTGTAGTTGGATTTACAGATTTGCTTAAAAAGTGGCCATCGCCATACAGGAAAAAAGAATTGGGTTGGTTTTGGCAATACAAAGATTACAAAGATGTAAATACAAAAAGATCTATCGCCACATCTCAAAGAATTAAATTCTTAAAATCTTTAAAAGAAAAAAATAAATTTGAAAAATTTTGTGATGACATCTATGATTTTTTGAAAAAATACGATTTAAGCTTTGAATGGTCAGACTCTATCATAGACTTAATTGTAAGTGCTTGGTTTTTTCCACCATTTCGCAACTTTGATATTCTGTGTCGCGGAGCTAAAAATAAAAAAAGGGTTGGCTTAATATTAAACCCCGATACATCGTTAGAGGATATAAAAGATGCTTGGCCGGAGATAAAAAATAAACAAAAGGAATCGTGGCCGAATTTCAAAAAGACGAATGTCACCAAAAAATCTTTCAAAAATTTAGATAAGGGAATAAAGGATATAGAAAGTAAATTATTTGGAACCAAAGAAGTCGAAGACGAATCTGATCATCGCAAATATAAATTAAAGGATCTGGACCTCGCTGGATTGTTTTGGAGTGACGAAGAAAACATAAGTAAAGAGGCAGACAAAAAAAGAATGGCTAACTTGAGACAAATAAGAAAAAGGTTCAAAGAAAAATAACGTGACAACTTTTATACTATAAGGTTGTCATTTTTCTATAGAGACCATTTGCTAAACTGCTATTATAAGCAGTTTTTTTATGGTTAAAGATATTCGAGTGCAACAATTTATCAAGGCGGTTAAACTTGATTGCGATGAAGAGCTGAATTTTGAAGATGCGGCTAAAATCTTAAATGATATTGCCGACTATCTTTTAACGCTCGAAAAAATCTGGATTCGAATGCAAAAGAAAAAAACCCAGAAAAAATAGTAGAAACATTTGAAGTTAAAAAATAATTAATGCCTCGTCTATCTCGTCTTCCTGCTTCACTTTAGGCTTCGCGTCGGGAGTAAAGCAGGAAGACAAGGGGGAGGCCGACGCGATTATGAACGAAGAAAATAAAAAAAATGGAAAAAGATTAGTCGTTTGCTTCTCTGATAAAGACAAGAAAAAAAGTCCTATAACCCTGGAAGAACCGACTGATAGCTATTTAAAAGAATTGAATGAAAAAGGATATGGCAATTTTGAAACCGCCAACTGCTTCTCTGCCACGGAAAAGGAATTAAATGAACTACGATCTAAACTTAAAAAACCTTATTTAACAAAGCGACGAAAAGAATTTCTTTCAAAACTCAATGAGGTTTTCGCAGATGTCGATGTATGTAAAGATTCGGATGGCATGCCAGTTGAAGAGCGGGAAAAAAGAAAA
>Ga0268276_1002540_pt1 | contig 15429 bp, 15 predicted proteins | sample saktaG_4_FD_190145 | JGI IMG/M metagenome (GOLD analysis project Ga0268276, IMG submission 190145) | Saline water microbial communities from Sakinaw Lake, British Columbia, Canada - sak_2010_1_5_45m | ecosystem: Environmental > Aquatic > Non-marine Saline and Alkaline > Saline ...
GTATGCTGCGGGAAATAGTGAGGGGTGGGAAAAGGGGACGAGGCATGGAAATGCTCAGGGTTATGAGAAGGGATATTTGGCTGGCTATGAGAATGGAAAGGAATTTGTAGCAACCCACTTAGATCAATATGTGACTATACCCAAAGCGGTATCCTATGAAGAAGTAGTGGAGTTTTTGAAAGAGGATAGGACTGATGAGAATAAGTATACAAACAATTATAATTGTATTTCATTTGCTGATGACTTGAAGGAACATGCAAATACCCATGGTATAAAATGTGCGCTTGTATCCTTTGATTTAGAGGATGACTATGAATCTTGGGGTCATGCTATAAATGCCTTTGAAACGACAGACAGAGGGATAGTATACTTTGATCCCCAAACAGATGGGCAGCGGTATGATATAGAGGTTGGTGGTTATTATTCGCTTCCAACGAGATCCAAAATAATCAAGGTAGATATCATATGGTAAGAAAGAATACCTGTTATAGTGTATAATGGAGGTGTATGAAAAAGATTGAGAAAAAGGATAGCTGGGATGCAGGAAGCATCAAAGCCCTCAGGAACCATCTTGAGCTTACACAGGTCGAGCTGGCCGGCCAGATGGGCATAAGGCAGCAGACGGTCAGCGAATGGGAGCAGGGAGATTATGCGCCCAGGGGCGCCTCAGTCAAATTGCTGAGCATCATAGCGGACCGCAGCGGTTTCAAGTATAAGGCGTGAAAATAGGTTCCCCTTTTTTAGAGGTGGATACACTATAACGTGTAAAGACGATGGACACGATTACTGAGAGATCGGTTTCCGCGCTGTGGATGTCGGGCCGGCTGTCGCGCTTCAACGATGACTCGGGACACAACATTGAGGTTGTATGTCCGGGACGTGTCAGCACACGCGGCGGCTGCGACTTTCAGGATGTGGTGATAAAGATTGACGGGGAGAAGACCGTCGGTGATGTCGAGGTCCATGTCACGTCCGACCTCTGGCGGCTGCACGGGCATCACAGGGACGCGCACTATAATGGCGTGATATTGCATGTGTCGATGTGGCAGCGCGGACTCCTGCCCGTCAGGCTGCAGGACGGACGCATCCTCAGCACCGTGATACTTGCCCAGTACGTAAAGACAGGCGGCAACCTGCTGAGAGTTATGTCAGCAGGAGCAACCCGGCGCTGCCCGCACCTGCCCGGCTCCGGGAAGAAGACGGACCTGGTTATTGTTGAGGCCGGCCTGGCAAGGTTCGAACAAAAAACGGTCCGGTTTGCGCAGGCGCTGCGGAACGGCGACCCGGATCAAATCCTGTATAAAGGCATCTGCCGCGCGCTGGGGTACGCCTGGAACGTCAAGCCTTTCGAGACACTGGCCGAAAAGGTCACGCTGCAAATGGTCAGGCATAATGCTGCTGAGAGCATACGCGCCAAATACAATCTGCTGCTGAGCGCAGCGGGCCTCGCGGACCAGCGAATAAGTCGCCTGCCTGAGGATGTACAGCCAATGAGGGCGTCTGACTGGGCCACATCGTCCTCAAGGCCGTTGAACCATCCTGCTTTGAGGATCGCAGGCTTATGCCACCTGCTGCACAGACATGAGAAGGCGGGCATGGTTCCGGGCCTGGTTGAGCGGTTGAATAATGCGCTTCCGAGGGAGGCTGCAACTGTTCTCGACAGGTCTTTTACAGTTGAGGGGGTGGATTCGCGAGTGCTGATAGGTACCGGCAGGGCCAGGGAGATAGTAGTGAATGCGGTGCTGCCTTTCATGTGTGCCTACGGTGCGAGCACGAATGACAGCATGTTGGCAGAGAATGCAAGGAGCATCTACGCTTCGTACCCTTCGCTGTCACAAAACGAGTTGACGCGTTACATGGGTGGACTGCTGGGCAACCAGGCCAACGGCGCATGCAGGCAACAGGGCCTGCTGCATATCTACCACACCTGGTGCCGCACAAAGGAATGCCCGGCCTGCCCTGTGGTCATATTGCGAAAGATAATCCCGGTATGACGTCAGGGCAACTTTCGCGGATATTGCCCGATATGCAGCGGTAGTAAGCGCAGGAGGCTATCATGGCCGCGTTATCGGTGCACAGTATGGGTGGCGGTATCAGGACGGGCAGGGGAGAATCAGCCTTGAAGCGCTTACGCAGGGCATCGTTGGATGCCACGCCGCCGGCCAGCACGATCTGCTTTACTCCGTTCCTCAAGGCAGCCTGTATGGTCTTGCCGACCAGCACATCGATGATCGACTGCTGAAAGGCCGCCGCCGCCTCTTTAACCCACCGATCATTGCGCTCTCCCTTCTCCTCCACCATGTGCAGCAGCGCGGTTTTTACTCCGCTGAAGCTGAAATCATCGCTGTCCTTGAGCCAGGCGCGCGGAAGCGACAGGGGGGTTGTTATGCCCGCTGTGACCGATTGGATAGACGGACCACCCGGGTAGGGCAGCCCCAGGATCCTCGCTCCTTTGTCAAAAGCCTCGCCGGCCGCATCATCCCGCGTGCTTCCCAGGCGGTGGAAGCTGCCGTGGTTTGCCATTAAAATCAGGTCGCTGTGCCCGCCGGATACGATCAGACAGAGGCAGGGGAACTCCGGTTTGTCGCCGGCCAGCCAGTTGGCGTAGATATGCCCCTCCAGGTGGTTGACGCCGATAAAAGGCAGGTCTTCCGCCTGTGATATTGCCCTGGCGAAATTAACGCCCACGATCAAAGATCCCGCCAGCCCGGGTCCCACGGTGGCAGCTATGGCATCAATCTGTTTCAGAGTGATACCCGCATCGGTCAGCGCTTTTTCAGCCACAGGTGTTATTGTAAGCAGATGCTGGCGCGAGGCCACTTCGGGCACGATGCCGCCGTACCTGGCGTGTATGTCCACCTGCGACGATATTACATTGGAGAAGATGGTATCCCCGTCTTTTACGACCGCTGCGGCAGTCTCGTCGCATGATGTTTCGAAGGCAAGTATGTTCACGGCAGGGATTATAGCACAAAGCTAAAACGACATATGGCAATTGCTGTTTTGCGGACGTGTTGCTACAATTAAGCCCCGGCTCAAATCACCGTCTTATAGCGAGGATAACGATATGGAAATTACCTGGTTCGGCCACTCCTGTTTCCGCATCAAAGGCAAGGAAGTGACCGTGTTGATCGATCCCTGTCCCGATACAACCGGCTATGCGCTGGGCAAGATACAGGCGGATATAGTGGCCATCAGCCATGCGCATCCCGGTCATTCCTATCTGGACACACTGCAGGAGGGATACCGCGTCATCAAGGGCCCCGGAGAGTATGAGATAAAAGATACCTACATCACGGGTATTGCCGCCTGTCACGACGACGCGCAGGGTAAAAAGTCGGGCAAGAACACGATCTACGTGATTGAAATTGAAGGGGTAACACTCTGCCACCTGGGTGACCTGGGACATTCGCTTACTCCTGAGGTGACGGGTGATCTGGGAAACATCAACGTGCTCTTTGTGCCGGTAGGAGGACATTCCACCATCGGCGGACAGGCTGCAGCAGACCTGGTGAGGAACCTCAATCCGGGCTTCGCTGTTCCAATGCATTACAAAACGGCGGTGGAGCAGGCCGACCTTGAATTTCCCGAGAAATTTCTTAAGGAGCTCGGCATCAAGGAACTGGCCTCACAGCCCAAGCTTATCGTAAGCAGGACCAATATCCCTGCCAGCACGCAGGTTGTGATGCTCGACTACCCGCATTAGCCGCCACACGGCTTTGACATATAAATTGCCCTGACGTATCATTCCCTGATATGGGCCTCGCTAAACGTGTTTTCGAATTGCAGCAGGTAGAGTTTTCCATCCAGGTTTACGTCAAGCAGCTTGAGGAAATGGGCCTGCGTATTCGCCACAACGATCGTTTTGAGCAGGCTCAGGCCGCACTAAAGATGGTGGAGGGTGAGCGTGCCGGGATTGAGAAGCAGTATAAAGAGCTGGATGCGGAAGCTGAGGCGCTGAGGGCGCAGGTCAAGCAGATCAGCGATAAGCTGTACGGCGGCAAGATAAAGAATCCCAAGGAACTGGTCGGCTACGAGCAAGAGGCTACTTTAATCAAGGCAAGTCTCAATAAAAAGGACGACGTGCTGTTGGACATGATGGAAAAGCTGGAGTCCGGCAGAGCGGATATCAGGAAGCTGCAGGAGGAGTATAAAACCGCTCAGAGCGTCTGGGAAAGCGAAAAAATCGAGCTGCAGTCACAGGTGGATGAGGTGAAGAAGGAATTGGGCGAGCTTGAAAAGAAGCATGGCGAGATGCTTGCATCGATTGACAGGGATACGCTGGCGGTATATCAAGCTGTAAAGGGCAGAAAGGGCCAGGCAGTGGTTAAGGTCGAGCAGGGGCGCTGCCTGGGATGCAGGGTAACACTGTCTGTCAGTGAGCTGCAGCATGCGAGGGGCAACGCTATTGTAACCTGCGGCAACTGCGGCCGGATATTGTATTTAACATAGTCTATTTGACCTGCCGTGGGCCAAGTTGTAGAGTAAGTTAGCCAAGCAGGCCGGGTGATCGCTGCGGTCTGAAAGATCGTAGAGGAAAGTCCGAACTCCACCAGGCGGGGTGCTGGGTAACGCCCAGGAGGGGTGACCCTACGGAAAGTGCAACAGAAACATACCGCCTGTCGCAAGACAGGTAAGGGTGAAATGGTGAGGTAAGAGCTCACCGGCGGCCGGGTGACCGGCCGGCCGTGCAAACCCCACCCGGAGCAAGACCTAATAGGGGGCGATGGCATGCCTGGGCTGACCCCGGGTTGGTCGCATGACCGCCGTGGCAACACGTCGGCTAGATGGATGGTCACCGCTCCGCGCAAGCGGAGGCACAGAAATCGGCTTACAGGCCTGCTTGGCTGTTCTTGTATGCAGGCATAAATGCGCTACAATATATGCTGGTCCCGGGGGCCGTCCCATTAATAAATATTTGTTACCGCTGGAGTTGATTAGATGCAAATGAGAAAAAGACCGGCCTTGTGTATTTTGCTGGTGCTGACTGTGCTGATAACCAGTTTGCCTATGCTGGCCTGCGATATTAAATTCAGTCCCGGCGAAGCCGATAAAAAAACGCTGCAGGGGCTGCCGCCCGAGTTCCTGGCCGTCAGCCAGGCATGGGACCTGCTGCAGAAAAACTATGTCGACAAAGCCAAGCTGGACCCGGTCAAGATGGCCCAGGGAGCTATACGGGGCATGGTTGCGGCTGTGGGTGATCCCTACACAGAGTATTTCTCACCCCAGTCATTTGAGTCCACTATGATCGATCTCACCGGCCTCTATCAGGGAATCGGCGCTTATATCGGTAAGAAGGATGATCAGATCGTGATTATGGCGCCTATGCCAGGCTCTCCGGCAGAGGAGGCAGGGTTAAAGTCGGGAGACATGATACTGAAGATAGATGGTGAGTCTACGTCGCAGATGAATACCACGGAGGCTTCACAGAAGATTAGGGGTCCGGCAGGATCAGATGTTCTGCTCCTGATTTTCAGGGAGGGCGACAAGGAGCCATTAGAGTTAAAGCTGACCAGGCGCGAGATCAAAATAGATTCGGTGAAATTCGAGATGCGGGGCCAGATGGCATACATCCGGATACAGCAGTTCATCTTGCCCACCACGCAGGACTTCAAGGCCGCTCTGGTTGAAGCATATAAACAGGGCGCCAAGGGCATCATCCTCGATCTGCGCGATAACCCGGGCGGGCTGCTTTCAGAGGCTGTAGATGTAACAAGCCAGTTCTTAACGCGAGGGATAGCTGTGAAGATCGTGGATAAGGACGGCCTGGAGACAGTTCAGAAGGTTAAGCCGGGTGGAATCGCCAGGGATCTGCCCGTGATTGTCCTGGTCAACGGTGGCAGCGCAAGCTCCAGTGAGATTGTGGCCGGAGCACTGCAGGATAACGGCAGGGCCAAGCTGGCCGGCGAGAAGACCTTCGGCAAGGCCAGCGTGCAGAATTTCGTAAAGCTGGATGACGGGTCCGCCATCAAGGTAACGATTTCGCATTACTACACGCCCAACGGTACGCTCATTAGCGAAACCGGCCTGACGCCCGATTATCCCACTTCGCTTGAGGACGAGGAATTGATCAAATGGGCCGAGGAATACTTAAACAGTGTCATCTCGTCCCAGCCGGTGACCGCGCCGCCTAAATAGGGCACGGGCTAATTACCCGCCATGCCGGCAAAATAGCTGTGCAGTCTAGCGTCGCCCGTCAGTTCCGGATGGAAGGATGTAGCCAGCAGCTTTCCCTGCACGGCTGCCACGATCTCACCACCCGATAGTCTGGCCAGCACTTCTACGCTGCCGCCGACCCTCTCTATCAAGGGTGCGCGGATGAATATGGCGGGGAAGGGCACCCCCTGTAAGGCTGTTATTTGCAAGTTTGTTTCGAAGCTGTCCACCTGCCTGCCGAAGGCGTTGCGCTTTACGGTCATATCCATAAGCCCGAGGGTCTCCATGGGGGTCCCGTCCGGGTTGAACGCGCCATCAGCCAGGCATATCATGCCGGCGCATGTTCCCCAGACCGGTGTATTTCGCCCAGCCAGGGTCCTGACAGGTTCTACCAGGCCGAAGCTGTGCATCAATTTCATCATGGTGGTGCTTTCCCCGCCCGGTATGACCAGTCCGTTGATCTGATTTAACTCGCTCGGCGACCTCACCTCAATTGCTTTAACACCTATGCGCTCGAACATCGAGATATGTTCGATGAATGCGCCCTGAAGTGCCAGCACACCTATGATCATTCTGTATCTTCCTCAAATCTTATACCGATGCAGCAATAATCTATGAGCGCCGCCCGCCTTCACAGGCGGGCGGCGCAGCTGCTCGGGTTTAATGATGAAATTGTACTACAGAATGGGTAGATATTTCTTGATCTCGTATTCTGTTACCTGGATCCTGTACTGGTTGTACTCCACTTTCTTATTCTTGATAAAGGCGTTGAAGAGGTGGTCTCCCAGCGCTTTTCTAACCAGTGTGCTCTTCTCTGTCAATGCAATGGCCTGAGAAAGGCTGCCCGGAAGAGTTTTGATGCCGCGGCGCCTCCTCTGTTCCTCAGACATTTCGTATACATTCTCTTCGACAGGCGCAGGCGGTTCCAGCCCTTTCTCAATGCCTTCCAGCCCGGCTGCCAGCATAACGCTGAAAACCAGGTATGGGTTGCAGGCCGGATCGGGGGACCTGTATTCCATTCGTGTGGCCATCTCACGGCCGGGCTTGTATTCAGGCACCCTGATCAAATCTGCGCGGTTACGCCGCGCCCACGACAAATAAACAGGAGCCTCGTACCCGGGCACCAGACGCTTATATGAGTTTACCCACTGGCTGGTCACCGAGGTGATCTCGGGGGCATATTTAAGCAGGCCGGCGATGTAGCTCCTGGCAATCTTGGACAGGTGGAAGGCGTCATTCTTATCGAAAAAGGCGTTTCTTTCACCTTTGAACAGCGACTGGTGCACGTGCATGCCGCTGCCATTCTCTCCGAAGATGGGCTTGGGCATAAAGGTTGCATAGACACCGTTTTCCATGGCAATCTGCTTGACCACCAGCCTGTATGTCATGACGTTGTCCGCCATGGTGAGCGCGTCGGTGTAGCGCATATCGATCTCGTGCTGGCTGGGGGCGACCTCGTGGTGCGAGTACTCGACGCCGATGCCCATCTCCTCGAGTGCCAGCACCGTTTGCCGCCGCAGGTCAACGGCCATATCCAGCGGGACCAGGTCGAAATAGCCGCCGGAATCAAGTATCTCGGTGCCCTGGTTATTCTTGAAATAGAAGTATTCCAACTCGGGGCCGACATAGAAGGTATAGCCGAGGTCCGCCGCGCGCTTGAGATTCTGCTTGAGTATGTACCTGGGGTCACCTTCAAAAGGCGTGCCCTCGGGCTTGTATATGTCGCAGAACATCCTTCCGACCGACTGCTCCTTGGGCCTCCATGGAAGCAACTGGAAGGTATCGGGATCCGGTAGGGCGATCATATCGCTCTCGTCAATACGTGCGTAACCCTCTATAGACGAGCCGTCGAAGCCCATGCCTTCCTCCATGGCACGTTCAAGTTCCTCGATAGTGATGGAAAAGCTCTTGAGGAAGCCGAGGATGTCCGTAAACCACAGGTTGATGAATTTTATATCGTGCTCCTTTGCCATTTTGAGCACGTATTCAACGGCTTCTGCCCTATCTTTTTTAACCATGTTTCCTCCTAGGCTTATTATTATCGTGCTTTGTAATCAAAGCATAAATGCAACGTAAAGTCAAAACTATTTACACGGTGCCCGGCGATGCGCCACTTCCCATTGAGGAAGCTCTAAATGTCGAAGTACAGGTAAAACTCGTGGGGATGCGGCCTCAGCCGAATCTCGTCAATCTCCCTGGTTCTCTTGTAGTCGATCCAAACGTCGATGACATCCTGTGTGAACACGCCGCCCTTGAGTAGGAATTTATGGTCCTTTTCTAGGGCGTTGATGGCCTGTTCGAGTGAACCTGGAACGGTCTTCAGTTTTTTAGCTTCTTTGGCGCTGAGCGTATAAGTATCCTTGTCGAAAGGCTGGCCAGGATCGATCTTGTTCTCAATACCATCAAGGCCGGCCATCAGCAATGCAGACAGCGCGAGGTAACCGTTGCAGGTATTATCGGGAGGCCGGAATTCGATCCTCTTGGCGTTGGGATTCTCAGAATACATGGGTATGCGGACGGCCGCGCTACGGTTGCGCGCCGAGTATACAAGGTTGACCGGCGCTTCAAAACCGGGCACCAGCCTCTTATAGGAGTTGGTGGTAGGGGAGCATATCGCGGACAGGGCTTCGGCGTGCTTTAGAAGTCCTCCTATGTAATATTTACAAGTTTGGCTGATAAGAGCATACCCCTTGGGATCGAAGAACATATTTTTGCCGTCTTTGAACAGGCTCTGGTGCACATGCATGCCGGAGCCGTTATCCTGAAAAATCGGCTTGGGCATGAATGTGGCGACCTTATTGTGTTTGCGGCACACGTTCTTGATGATGTATTTGAACCACATCATCTGGTCGCCCATTTTCAACAGGTCCTTATATTTCATGTCGATCTCGCACTGGCCGGCAGTGGCAACTTCATGGTGGTGAACCTCTATATCCAGACCAGCAGCTACCATAGTTTCAACTATCTCGGACCTTAGATCCTGCAACGAATCGTGTGGTGGTACAGGGAAATAGCCCTCCTTGTACCTCGGTTTGTAGCCGAGGTTAGGTTTCTCATCTTTGCCGGTATTCCAATCAGCTTCAATCGAGTCGATGTAGTAATAACCGCTACGCTGATCCTGGTCAAAGCGGACATCATCAAAAATAAAGAACTCCTGCTCGGGTCCGCAGTAGCATATGTCAGCAATGCCCGTAGATTTAAGATATTGTACGGATTTCTTAGCGATATATCTGGGATCCCTGGTATAGGCTTTTTTAGAAAGAGGGTCGAAGATGTCACAGATAATGCTCAGGGTGGGATGCTCGCAGATGGGATCGACTATCGCGGTTTCGGGATCCAACTTCAATATCATGTCGCTTTCCTGAATGGCCTGGAAGCCGCGAATACTGGAGCCGTCAAAGCCGATCCCCTCGGCCCAGATGCCGCCTTTGGAAGGATCGGAGTCGAGATTTCCGTTGAGTTCTCCAGAGGTGATTGTGAAATGTTGCCATAACCCCGGCAGGTCATTAAATTTCAGGTCGACGAATTTAGTCCCATCCTCCTTGATCTTTTTCAAGATTTTTTCGGGTGTCATTTTTTCCGGTGCCAAGATATTCCTCCTTAATTTTTTTATAAGATTCAGATTGGAAGACCGTTCGCTGGCTGATCCATCTGTTTGTCTTTGCAGTAAATTTATCTGAGAAATATTACAAACAGATTAAATTTGTTGATTTTCGGCGGGAATTTTTGTAAAAAATGAGGGGATGGCACGATTTATTGCCATCCCCTGCGCTGAAATTTAACGAAATAGACTATTTTTAACAGGTTTTATGAAAATCCACCGTAAGCCCTTTCGCCGTGCTGCGATATGTCAAGTCCCACCATCTCCTCCTCGGTCTTGACGCGTAACCCAAGCGTGGCATCAACAACCTTAGCGATTACCCAGGTTGCGCCAAAGGAGAATAAGGCGATAACGGCAACTGCCAGCAGTTGAACCAGTACCTGTGTTAAGTTCCCGTCAATGAGCCCGGATTTCCCGCCTATTTCAGCTGTTGCCAGCAGTCCTGTGGCAATAGTTCCGACTGTACCGCCAATGCCATGGCAGGCGAAGACGTCCAGTGACTCGTCAATCCTATTCGATTTGTTGCGCCAGAGCATAACATAGTACGAGGCGATGGCTGCTGCGATGCCGATAGGTATAGCGGACATAGGATGAATATATCCCGCAGCCGGTGTCACTGTGGCTAAACCCACCACTGCACCGGTGGCAACGCCCAGCACCGACGGCCTGCGATGTATCCATCCCAGTACAAGCCAGGTAATGGCTGCAGAAGCGCCGGCGAAATTAGTGGAGGCGAAGGCGCTTGCTGCTTGTCCGTTAGCAGCAAGCGCGCTACCTGCATTAAAACCGAACCATCCGAACCAGAGGAGTGCCGTACCAAGCACCACGTAAGGGATGCTGTTCGGTTCCATAACTTCTCTCTCTTCGAAACCCTGGCGCGGGCCGAGTACCAGCACTATTGCCAGAGCTGCGAAGCCAGCGTTGATGTGAACAACCGTGCCACCGGCAAAATCCAGCACTCCGAGGTTGGCCAGCCAGCCACCGCTTCCCCATACCCAGTGCGTTATCGGGCAATAAACCACTGTGAACCAGATAATCGAGAAAACTAGTAGTGCGCTGAACCTTATGCGCTCAACCACCCCGCCAGTGATCAATGCCACCGTTATAATTGCAAATGTTGCCTGGAAAATCATAAAGAGAAAATGAGGGATGGTAGTTGCATAGATATTGGAAGGCTCCATGCCAACGGTCATCAGTCCCGCCCATTGCAGTCCTCCGAATAATCCTTTGAAATCCGGACCAAAGCTCACGCTATAGCCGTAAAAAGCCCATAGAATTGAGATGAGTCCCAGCATTACAAAGCTCATCATCAAAGTGGAAAGCAGGTTTTTTTGCCTGACCATGCCGCCATAAAAGAAGGCAAGGCCGGGAGTCATAAGCATTACCAATGCGGTAGCAACTAATAACCATGCAGTATCACCTGAATTAATTGTCATGAGATAACCTCCGGTTAGTTTATTCAACTAATTTAGAGGTTATTTGTTACAAACGTGTTAAATCCAAGCTTTTATAAGAAGTATAAGGAAGATAGGCCCTGTACAGGGCCTATCTTCCTTATTTGCTATTTACTCGCTATGCAGCGTTCTCCATTGTCACTGGTCCGAACCCTCAGGGCATTTTCGACCGGCATCACGAAGATCATACCGTCGCCTTCCCTTCCCGTCCGGGCGGCCAGGCAGATGATATCCAACGCTGCCTGGCATTCCTCATCGGCAAGCACCACCTCAATTTTCACCTTGGGAAGGAAATCAACGCGATATTCGCCAGCCCTCCATTGCAGGGCGATGCCCTTTTGGCGGCCGCGGCCGCTGACGTGTGTCACGGTCATGCCCAGCATTCCTTTGGCGGACAGTGCGTCCTTGACGGCATCCAGCCTTTCAGGCCTGATAATAGCCTCAATTTTTTTCATTATGAAACACCTCCATAAGCGGTTTCGCCGTGCTGTGATATGTCGAGACCGACTGCTTCCTCCTCTTCTTTTACGCGCAGTCCCATGGTAGCCTTGAGGGCCTTTGCCAGCAGCCATGACACCACGAAGGCATAGGCAGCGGTGGCCACGATTGCCGCCGCCTGAATCAGCACCTGTTTCCAGTTGCCGTCGAGCAGTCCTGAACCTGCGGTGTTGACGGCCGTGGTGGCGAATATGCCGGTGGCCAGGGCGCCCCATGTCCCGCCCATACCATGACAGGCGAAGACATCCAGCGATTCATCCACTCCGGATGACTTCGCCCTCCAGACCATCACGTAGTAAGAGATAGCGGACCCGATGGCTCCGATGGGGATCGCGGCCCAGACAGGAACGAAGCCGGCGGCCGGCGTAATGGCCACCAGTCCCACTACCGCGCCGGTTGCCGCGCCAAGCACCGAAGGCCGGCGGTGGATCCAGCCGAGTATCATCCAGGTGAACCCGGCAGCCGCAGCCGCAGTATTGGTTGCGATGAAAGCGTTGGATGCCAGCCCGCCGGCGGTCAGGGCGCTGCCGGCGTTGAAGCCAAACCAGCCGAACCAGAGAAGAGCAGCGCCCAGCACGACATAGGGTATATTGTTGGGTTCCATGGATTCGCCTTCCTTGAATCCCATGCGCGGGCCCAGCACTAGCGCCAGGGCCAGGGCCGATATCCCGGCGTTGACGTGAACCACGGTGCCTCCGGCGAAATCAAGTGCACCTAATTGCGCCAGCCAACCTCCGCTTCCCCAGACCCAGTGGGCGATCGGACAATAAATAAATGTAAACCAGAGCGCTGCAAAGGCCAGCAGGGCACCGAATTTAATGCGTTCGACCACGGCGCCCGTCCAGAGCGCCACGGTGATAATGGCGAAGGTAGCCTGGAAGGCCACAAAAGCAAGTTGGGGCACTGTGGTCGCATAGATGGGGGACGGATCCTGGCCGACACCTGCCAGACCGAACCAGTTCAGGTTACCCACTAGTCCCTTAACATCTGGACCGAAAGCCATGGTATATCCGTAGAGAACCCATAATATGGATACCATGCAAAGGATGGCGAAGCTCATCATTATGGTGGAAAGCAGGTTTTTCCTCCTGACCATGCCACCATAGAAAAAGGCCAGAGCGGGTGTCATCAGCAGTACGAGTGCAGTTGATGTGAGCAGCCAGGCGGTATCGCCCGAATTCATTGTTAACCTCCTTTACAGTAATGATATAAGGAAGTTTAACGGAGGCCTGTTTCGGGCTTATTACGGCGATGTTAAGATCATGTTACGGGGTTATTTGGACGAGCCGGATTCCTTGAATTTATAGCCGATGTTTCTGACTGTTTCTATGAATGAGTGTGCGGAGTCCTCTATCTTGCTGCGCAGTCTTCTGATATGCACATCAACCGTCCTGTCTCCCCCATAGTAATCATAGCCCCATATCTCGTTCAGCAGCGACTCGCGCGTGAAAACCTTGCCCTCGTTGGTTGCCAGTAACTTGAGCAGTTCATATTCCTTGAAGGTCAGAGCCAGCAGGCGGCCGGCCAGTTCCACCTCGCACCTCACGGGATCGATAGTCAGGTCTCCCATTTTGATTACCATGTCCCGGTCGGGCCTCGTGGTTTCGGATATGGCACGCCGTATTCTTGCAGATAACTCGTCCAGGTTCCAGGGCTTGATAACGAAGTCCTCAAAGCCTTGCTCAAGCACCAGGTGCAATGTTGATGAAGAGACCAATGCAATGACGGGGAGCAGCCTGCGTAATTTGAGTTTCCTGAACCACTTCCAGGCGGAATCGCCGTGCGTTGATATCGAGGATATGTCTATCAGAACAGCATTAAACAATTGACGGGCATCCTGCTGGATGACATCGTCGGCGTAAATACAGGCTGTGCAGGAGAATCCCACGCGGCTCAGGCCGGCGCTGATGTCCCTCACACGATCCATCTCGTTGGTAACAAGTAAAATATTGCTCACGGCGCTCTGATGTTATTATAACAATTCAACAAACGGTCGCAGCCTGGATACGTCCAGCAAGCCGAAAATGGAGTGGTTGGAGGCCGCTATGCCGCTCTCAATCACAGCTGCCGCTGCGTTCAACCCGCTGAGCGAGACCAGCCCGGCCTTCTCGGGATTGAAAGGTATCTCACAGATCTTTTCTCCCGGCCTGGCCAGGAATGCCCGCGTTATAAGGCCGCTGTTCTTCATGCGCTGTAATAGCTCATCGGCTCTGCCGAAGGACAGCATAGGTATCTCGTGATAGCTTGCCAGCACCTTGCCGTTACCATTGTCTGCGGCTTGAATGACGTCAGTCATCCTGCCGGCAATAAAGATATCGCAAGGATCGATTGTTGAGCCAGTAAAATCAACAAGGTCGACAAATCTGAAAGGCTGACCTTCCTTTATCTGCAGCAGGCCTCCGAAACGCGCATAAACAGGTATGCCCGATTTAAGCAGGCAGCCGTTCACGGCAACATTGCATACGGTGGCCAGCCCGACCTGGCCGGCAGGAATCACGATACCGCCGAGGTTGTTGCCTTCACCGGCCAGCGCTACCAGGCTCGATGAGGACAGCCCGGCATCAAATACGCCCGTCATGATTTTCAACGCGGCAGGGAACTGGTCGCGATAGAAAAGTGATATATCCACCGGTATGCGTCCTGTCCTTGAACGCAGGCCAACATTGGTCTGATAGGCCAGGCGCTCTATCCTGGATCCGACAAAACCGATCTTGTCGGTGACCAGCGAGTTTCTTAATTCCTCAAGACCCGGCACGGTAATAGTGCGGCCATCCTTGTGACCTGCTGAGCGGGTCAGGCCGCGTTCATCCATTATTTTCAGGTGGTAGCGTACAGCCCGTTCACCTAGGTAGATGCCCTGTTCCTCCAACAGGCCCGATATCATCCGGCTGCCCATGGGCGCCTGCGCATCGCTCAGTATCTTCAGTATGGCTGTGATCTTTCTTTCCACATCGCGCGTTTCCTGTCCAATCATATCTTGATCACCTCACTGCAGCCTCACAGGTATCCCTTTTGCGGCCAGGTATTCTTTGGTCTGCCTGATAGAATACTCCCTGTAATGAAATATGCTGGCGGCCAGCACTGCGTCCGCCCTGCCAAACGCCAGTGCCTGATAAAGGTGCTCGAGCGTGCCGGCCCCGCCGCTGGCAATGACCGGTACTGCCACCAGTTCACTAACCGCGCGGTTGAGTTCATTATCGTAGCCAGCCCTGTGACCGTCGGCATCCCAGCTGGTCAGCAAAATCTCGCCTGCTCCCAGGCCGACTGCCTCCTCGATCCATTTAAGTACGTTGATACCCGTCGGCTTACGGCCGCCGTGCGTGCACACCTCCCATCCGGCTGCGTTTTCGTTGTCCGACCGCCTGGCGTCCACTGCCAGCACCATGCATTGCCTGCCGAAAATAGCTGCGCCCTCCCTGAGCAGGCCTGGATTCTGAACGGCGGCGGTGTTTATCGATACTTTGTCGGCGCCGGCCTGCAGCATACGGCGCATATCATCGATCGTACGCAGGCCGCCGCCCACGCAGAGTGGGACGAATACCTGCCGGGCCACCTTTTCCACGACGTTTACCATGGTGTTACGGGCTTCGGGAGTGGCCCCGATATCGAGGAACACCAGCTCATCTGCGCCTTCGCGGTAGTAGAAGGCCGCCTGTTCCACCGGATCGCCCGCATCACGAAGGTTGGTGAAGCTGGTGCCCTTGACCACTCGTCCATCCG
>Ga0268276_1002542_pt1 | contig 15425 bp, 10 predicted proteins | sample saktaG_4_FD_190145 | JGI IMG/M metagenome (GOLD analysis project Ga0268276, IMG submission 190145) | Saline water microbial communities from Sakinaw Lake, British Columbia, Canada - sak_2010_1_5_45m | ecosystem: Environmental > Aquatic > Non-marine Saline and Alkaline > Saline ...
CGGTTAAAACACCGGTGACGGCAAAAATACGTTCAGGTTGGGACCATCAGTCGATTGTGGCAATCGAAGTCGCACAAATCCTTGAAAATTCCGGGGTCAAAGCCCTGACGATTCATCCCAGAACCGCTTCGGATGGTTATCGTAATACTGCTGATTGGACCATGATTGCAGAAATTAAAAATATAATCTCCATCCCGGTAATTGGCAATGGTGATATCAAAGTTCCCGAAGATGCTTTGCGGATGAAAGAATCAACCGGTTGCGACGCTGTAATGATTGGCCGGGCAGCAATTGGTAATCCCTGGATTTTTGAACAGACGAATCATCTCTTTCAGGGAAACAGCAATTATCACGAACCGGATTTATCAGAAAAACTCGATATGTGTATCCAGCATATCACTCGTGAAAAACAATATGCGGATGACGATCACGTCAATCGTATTATGAAGAAATATTATCGCCATTATATCCATGGATTTCCGAATGCCTCCGAAATCCGGAATCATCTGGTCAACTCAAAATCACTGGATAATACGATTAATATACTCCAGAGATTGAGGATAGGAAATCTATATTTGTTAGAGTAACTCCTGACTTCTGTAATTATTTAACCAGCAGGCACTTTCTAATTTCTCGAAAATCTCCTGCCTGGATTTTGTACAGATAAACTCCTGACGGCTGGTTTAAAGCATCCCAAACAACAGAATACCTGCCGGCATTCTGTTTTGAGTTTATCAATGTCTGTACCAGGTATCCGTTTAAATTATAGATTGATAATTGAACAGTCGACTCCCGTGGAAGATCATATCTGAGGGTTGTAGAAGGGTTAAATGGATTAGGGTAGTTCTGAAATAATGAAAACTCAGAGGGCAATTCTAACGATTCATCAATACTCACCTGTGGAATAACAATCTCAACCATTTCAGATAATTGACTCTCGTTACCATGAATATCGATTGCGGAAACTTTATAATAATAAGTCTGACCTGGTTCGACTTTTGTATCCTTACAGGTATTATTTACAATTTCCTCTACCAGTTCTGGATCAACCGGATCAAAACCCGGTTCCTGACTTCGGTATATTCTAAAAAAATTAAAATCCTCATCAATGGATTGATCCCAACTCAATACCACGTCAGTGCCTTCGGTTATACTAGCGATTAACCCCTCGGGAATATTTGGTATAATATTGTCGATTGAATTTCCCGAATCAATTTCTGATGTATAGAAAATACTTGGGTCTATGGTATGTGCCGTAACCTTAAATTTGCTCCAATTAATTCCATCGATTGATAGATCATGAAAAGTATGAGCCAGGTATGTATAATACTCTTCCTGAATTGCCGGAACATCCCCAAGAGAGATCCATTCCCCTTCAGGATTTTCCTCCCAGATTCCATATTGTGTAATCTTTCCGGTATCAAGAGGGCTGGCATACCAATTCAAATAGACCCATGCTCCTTGATCCTCTGGCACATCTATTATTGAAGAAATTTGAAACCTGTTTTGCCAATCTCCAATATGGAATAAGGAATCGATCTGCTCGACATTTAATGCATTGCTCCAAATTCCAATATCATCAATTTTGCCATTAAAATAATCTTCAGGATATATGTCACGCTTATCCCATCGTCCTACACACGCACTCCCATTACTATATACTAAATTAGATGCATTCCCATCATAGTATGCATCTACTTTCACTCCATTAATAAATAAATCCATTTCCATCTCATTGTAAATAACTCCAGTTAAATGCTGCCATTTACAAACATCTATTGTCTCATAGCTGACTTTGGATCTGCGTCCATCTGGTTCAATCTCACCACCATTACCATAGGCAATACCGAATTCCCCATTATCTCTTATATAAAGGGTTACTCCATAATACCGATTATCCGCATAATTATTTGTAAAAAATCCTGCTCCTAGGGAATCTTCATGATATACCCATGCCATCATTGTTAATGGGAATTGCACTTTCATTGATGTATCATTTCCACAATCAATATAATCATCAACTCCATCAAAATAATACGCACTATTCCCGTTTCCAAATCTATCAGCCGTCAGTGTCGCTCCAATTACTTCACCATGATTCTGATTACCACTCTCATCATTAGCATTACCATTAAATGGATAATAAGCGATAAGTTCAGGTTCCTCTGTTTGATCTCCCACCCAACCACCGAGATGATAGAGGGAATCAATTTCTGATTCTGACAATGGATAGTCAAATAAAAGGATATCATCAATTTTGCCATTAAAATAATCTTCAGGATATATGTCCCGCTTATCCCATCGTCCTACACACGCATTCCCATCACTATAAACTAAATTAGACGCGTTCCCGTCATAGTATGCATCTACTTTCACTCCATTAATAAATAAATCCATTTCCATCTCATTGGAAATGCAACTAGTTTATCTGAAATGAAAAACAATATTTTGTGAAATTATATTTTCGCAAATACTTTTAACAGCATCCTTGTCTGAAATGATCAACAATAAATGTTAATATTTTGAATACTACTTCTTTGCATCAAACCGTTGTACGTCTTCAAAGGTCAGCGGTTTTTCCTCACGTTTAACATTCAATATATGGGATACTGTTTTTCCAATATAGAGGGCTTTTTTGGTTTGGACATCGGTTTTCATTTTAACCGGCTCAACCCGCCAAAAATCAACATTGAGTGCATTGACTGTTTCGATTTTAGACGTAAATGATCGTTTTAATGTGATCGGCTTGTCAAGAAAATCAATTTCCAGGTTCACTAAATAAGTACCTTCGGGTATCGGATACAGGTTCCATTTTCCGGCATCCACATCATCAGAAATGATGCTTTTCCCCTCCTGGACAATATTTACCGAGATTGAAGTCGGTTTAATCGATTCTGATTGTTCCGAATCCGTCGAATATAGCTCATTATAAAACAATAAAAAATGTCCCGATTCTATCTCTGCATCTGCTGGCGGCATGTACGTAAAATGCTGACTACAGGAAAACAGCATCAGAATAAAAATAAACGTCATACTCATTAAATAAACATTTTTCATCAAAGACTCCCTTATTTAAAGAAGAATTAATTTCTCCTGTTCATCTCCTGCAACGACAACTTCCCTGTCATGGGTAATAAAAACATCAATTTCCGATCGGACTGCCATCTCACCGGGCAAATAAATTCCCGGCTCAATTGAAAAGCAAATCCCGGGAACTAATTCACGCTCATCCTTGGTTTCAAGATTATCAATATGAACACCATTTCCGTGCACTTCTCGTCCGATTGAATGACCCGTGCGGTGCACAAAATAATCACCATAACCGGCATCGATCACAACCTGCCGGCAAACATCGTCGACTTCGTACCCAAAGCAAGGTTCATTTTTCTCGAACCTTTCACGAATAAAATCCCGGGCAGCATTTCGGGCATCCCGGACGGTATTAAAAATCTCAGTATATTTTGCTGGCGGATCATTACCGATATAACCACACCAGGTAATGTCATAATAAATGCCGGTATCGTCATTTTTCCGGGCCCAAAGATCAATTAACAGCGTATCACCTTTTTTAATTGTATAAGTATTTTCCTCGGTCGGTTCAAAGTGCGGATCCGACGGATGATCGTTGACACCAACGATCGGATGATCACCATCATCAGTCAGCCCCTCCTCTTCGAAACGCTTCACAATATATTGCTGAATCTCATACTCTGTGATTTTTTCATTTTTCCGGATTTTTTCACCGATCAGTTCGAAGGCTTCGTCTTTAATTTGCTGAACATTGACACCCGCTTCCAGATGGGCACTGTAACCTTCCTCATCAATAACCGCTTCAAAGGTCTGAACCAAATCAGCTGAAGATACTACCGAAACACCGAATGACCGGATCAGTTCAATAGTTCCGGCATCAACAACCGATACATAGGGAATATTATTATTGGGAGAATACTGCATCGCGATTTCTCGGGCATTCGTCAACGTTTCCCGGATAATCTGGTGCAACTCCTCCCACGAGCGATACACTTTTTTCTCACCGGTCAGGGAGTCCAACTTCTTGGTTTCCACTGCCGATACAATTCTGACCGGATCACCCTTTGCCGGAATATAATAAAACCAGCGTCGTGTTGTGAATTTTGAGAAATCCAGACCCAGAATCCGGTATGCCATCGCATCCCGGTGATGGAAATCATAAAACAGCCAGCCATCAATTCCTTTTTCCGATATCGCTTTTTGAATTCGATCCAAGTCCATAAAAATCCTCTCTTATTTTATTATTGTTGATAATTCTTTAAACTGTTTATGCTGAGATGTTTTGATGAGTTCAAAGAGTGCCATTTCAACACTGCGAAGTTGTACACCTTCCTTCTCAAGAACCCGGACTGCCAAGTCTTTATCGTCCTGCTTCCGACTGGATACAGCGTCCACTATCAGGAAAACATCAAACCCTTCTTCCAGCAGATCAATACAGGTCTGATACACACAGACATGCGTTTCAATCCCACTTACCAGCACCTGTTTTCGGTTTAATTGATTCAGAACCGACATAAATTTTTCATTAATACAACAGGAAAAAGAACGTTTTTCAACCGCTTCGATATCGGGAATTAATTTACGTATTTCTGAAACAGTCGCACCAAGTCCCCGTGAATATTGCTCCGTTACTATGATCGGGATTTCAAGGATTTGCATTCCCTGAACCAATTTGGTTATCGACATTAGCAGCCCGCTAACTTCGCTCATAACGGGCAGAAGTTTCTCCTGAACATCAATGATCAGCAGTACCGATTGCTTAGTGTCGAGTTTCATGGTCGGGATTCCTGATTCACTTCGGTTGTTTTGGGATGAAACATCTCGCGTTGGACTTTTCGAAAGTGCAGAAAAAACAGTATACTGATGATTATAAACAAAAGCAGAAGGTTTATTTTGGCGGAATGTTTCGGTTTCATTTATCAAATCTTAATCACTGGCCGGCGCTATCATTCATTCACCTGAATATCCACTCTTTTTACCATAATTTCAATAAAAATTATCTGAAATGTTTGACATTCAGTCTGTATTCTCTAAGTTTTAGACAATCTGAACCAGTTGGAGTGAACAATGCATAAGACCATCAATTTTATCCGGAAAATTCCCCTAACTGCCTGGATATTTATCGGGATTATCCTCGGTGTACTGTCCGGAGTGTTTCTGAAAGAATCCATCGTTCCCGTCGCCTCGATCTTTGGTGACCTCTTTTTAAGGTTGTTAAAAATGATCATCGTGCCCTTGATTGTCACATCAATTACATCGGGCGTTCTGGGCATCGGTAACTCAAAAAACCTCGGACGGCTCGGCCTGAAAACCATGGCCTACTACATTACTTCAAGTCTGATTGCGATTCTGACCGGCCTGATACTGGTCAATTTAATCCAACCCGGTGTCGGGACCGACATTACTCTTTCGGCGAATGTCAACGCGGCCAATTTGTCCTCCGGCAGTTTGAAAGACCTGCTTTACCGCATCATCCCGGTCAATCCCCTGTCGTCGATGGTCAACAGTGAAATCCTGCCCATCATCTTCTTTTGTATCATCGTGGGAATATTCATTTCCAAACTCGACGATAAGCACCGATTTATGCTCACCGATTTATTTAATGCCGGTTTTGAGGTCATGATGAACATCACCCATTTCATCATTTTGTTTGCTCCAGTTGGTGTTTTCGGGCTGGTGGCTAAAATTACCGCCACAACCGGCGTCGAAGTATTCAAGTCTCTGGGTCTTTACTTTATCACCGTATTGATTGGCCTTTTATGGCATTATTCCGTGAATCTTCCATTCCTGGTTGTCATATTATCGAGAGAAAACCCGGTCCGGCATTTGAAGAATATGGGCGCTGCATTATTGACCGCTTTTACCACGTCTTCCAGTTCAGCCACCCTGCCCCTGACAATGGAATGTGCCGAGAATAACGCCGGGATATCCAACAAAATCTCCAGTTTCGTCCTACCCCTGGGCGCAACGGTCAATATGGACGGCACTGCTCTTTATGAATGTGTGGCCGCTATGTTTATTGCCCAGGTTTATGGCATCGAACTGAATTTCGTGGCCCAGTTCACCGTGGTTATAACTGCTCTGCTGGCATCCATCGGCGCCGCCGGTATTCCCATGGCCGGACTGGTCATGATGTCAATTGTCTTGAAAGCCGTTGGCCTCCCGCTCGAAGGGATCGGCCTGATTCTGGCCGTTGACCGGATTCTCGATATGATCCGTACTTCCACCAATGTCTGGAGCGACAGCTGCGGTGCCCTGATTATCGCCAAGTCGGAAAAGGAATTGAACTCAAAATCACAATAGCGCGTCTTCGTAAGCAAACAATCGGGAATGGAGAATTGGAGTGATGGAGTATTGTTACCGTAATCTGGTAGACTTGATGATGTCCTCCAGTAGTGTTGTGGTTGTCCTCCGGTAGACTAGACGCCGCACTCCGGTAGGCCTGATGCCGACACCTAGTGGGCCTGTCGCCGTACTCCGAAGGTATGGAGGTCGCAATACAAGGGTGTTGTTCCCGCAAACTGCTACTATTGCACTGAAAGTTGTGGAGACTCTGTAGAGGCAATTCATGAATTGCCTCTACGGTAGTTGCAAAGCGAGTGAAGTAAGCGGTATAAATCGGATGCAGGCATATAATTATTGATGATGCCCTCTGACAATAATGGCTCTATGTGCACCATATTCAGTACCTACAACACAAACTAAATCGTCTTTATAATCCATCCCATAGAAAATTATATTATCGTTAATCTCAGAATAATAATGCAGTTCTTGACCATTATAATGCCAAATCGTGGATTCATGTCCGGAGAAGAGAATATCCCTACTGTTATTACCACGTATAGTAAGTATATATCCATTCCATGCATTCTGATCTGGATATCTAGAGAATTTTTCGGAATCTTTAGTGTCAATTCGATATAAGCCCCAATATGTAATTGCCCAAAGATAATTGGGTGAATCGGTCCATACACTGACAATTGGGCCTGATATTCTGTTTGAATTGAGATTGATGTAATCTGAATATGATAATGAATGAAATTGATTCCACTTTTTACCATTCCAATTTAGGATCACTGTTCCAACTGTTTGAGTATAACCGCAGACCCAGATATTATTTTCATCGATTCCCCAAATATCTACTAAATCCACATCTGTTCCACTCTCCATCTTCGTAAAACTCGAACCATCATAGTGGACGATCGAGCCTTCCAGCCCTACAAAATACATATTCGACGAAGATGTTCCCCCCCATGCAGTACCTACACAGGCATCCAATCCCATATTCTGAAGATGATATTGTGTCCATTCACTACCATCCCAATGGTATGGGAGACAATAAGAGGTTACCCAGATATCATCATCGGAAAAATAGAAGATGCTGTTCAAATCCAGGGTATTGCTATAGATTCCCAGTAACTCCCATTTACTTCCATTCCAATGAGCAGCATTATACTCACCACTTTCTGTCTCGATATTCCCCACCACCCAGATATTATTTTCATCCACGATCCAGGCGTCTTTCAGATAACCACCATAATGTCCCAGTGTATCGACCTCCCAGATGAAGTCGTGACTGGTGGTAGGCAGAGTATGCACCGTGGCGGGATCGGATTCGGCTTTGGTCTGACCATCTTTCAGGAAACGCACTGTATAGGAATAGTCATTATCCGGCGTCAGGCCTTCATCGGTGATCATGGTATCGTCATCAAAGCAAGTATAGGTCGCTACTGTAGAATCATTTCGTTCCAGGGTGAAGGTATTGATCTTCCCGGAGTCCGGCAGGGTCACATTCAGCGTCACCCAGACGCAGGCCACATCTTCCACCGAAAGGTATATGTCATAGTCCGGTTCCGGGTTATCCGGGCAGGAATACAGAATCAGGCAGATAATGACTACCAATATCCGGCATGCGCTTAGTTTGTCAGAGGACATTGCGGTTCCTTTTTACTTCTGTGAAATCTACAATAGAGAAAGTTAAATTTCAATGCAAACAGTCTTCGCAAAGCTCGTAATGACGGGTAGTAGGAAAACTGATTCGATTTAATTGTGGTCGTCTGTTGACATTATTCTAAAAATCACTTATAATGTCAGGGGGAATGGAAATCAAACAACAATAGGAGGAGTTATGAAAACGTGGGTTCTTGTTGCGCTTTTAGCGGGTGTCGTTGCACTTATTTTGGGCGTTATTACACAATTAACCGGTGGAGCTATTATCATATCCGCCGCCGCATGGAACGGATTTGCTCAGACATTGATCCTGCTGGCTATCGGTCTGGGCGTATTGGATTATTTTAACAAAAAGTAATCGAAGGATTAAAGTTTCGAGCGGGCAGGTAGTGCAAATTACCTGTCCGTTTACGTTATGGACACCCAGACTTTTCGGGTGCGCGGTCCGTCAAATTCGCAAAAATAGATTCCCTGCCAGGTGCCCAGCATCAACTTTCCATTCTGAATAATGATCTGCGCCGAATTTCCGACCAGTGTGGATTTGATATGGGCATCGGAATTCCCTTCGCTGTGCCGGTAATTCTCATGGGCGGGAACCATCTCACTTAGTTTCCGGAGCATATCTGTCGTTACATCGGGGTCAGCATTTTCGTTGATGGTGATTGCCGCAGTGGTATGAGGACAGTATACTGTGCAAAAACCGGATTCGATGTTGTTGTCATGAACAACGGCACTTATCTGGGCCGTTATATCCACAAATTCATTCCGTGCATTGGTTTTAATTTTAAATTCCTGCATATACTACCCTCGTTTTAGGTTTTGCGTTCTTTTTTACGGGCCGATGGAAATAAAACATTATTAAGGATCAGGCGATATCCCGGCGAATTCTTGTGCAATTCCAGTTTGGTCGGTGGATCACCAACGTAGTGACGGTAATCCTCCGGATCATGCCCTGCTAAAAATGTAAATGTGCCCTGACCGAAGTTGCTGTGAATGTACTTGACCTGTTCGCCCCCTTCGACCTCTCCCATGATTACAGTGGATTTCTTGATCTTATCCCGTCTAAAGCCTGTCGTCTGTCCCATAAACCCTTTGATCACACCGACGTGATCCTGGGTCAGCATTGTGGGTACGGGATCGTACTTTGCGGAAAATTCAAACAGGGTAAAATAATCCGCCTCGGCTCCCGGAGACACCGCCTGGAAACTAGGCGGGTAGTCGATATCGGAATATTCATAAATCATGGGATCGGTATAAAGTTCAAAGTTTTCAAACGCCAGTGTTTTCCTGAAATCTAGTTTCGCCTGGGCTTTCGGATCGACGGGGTCGCCATCGAATACAGAGGAGACAATGTCCACGTTCTCGGCAGCGAGTGCGATGTCCAGCGCATCCGTCGCAGAGCACATGGCGAATAGGAAACCGCCCTGTCCGATAAAGTCTTTGATGCTTCGGGCAACGGCCTTTTTCTCATCGGAAACCTTGGCGTAGCCCAGCTGATGGGCCGTTTTTTCAAATTCCCGCTGTTGTTCCTGGTACCAGGCTTGATTCCGGTAGTTTGCGTAGAATTTCCCATATTGTCCGGTGAAATCTTCATGGTGCAGATGCAGCCAGTCGTATTCCTTCAAACGGCCATCCAGAACCTCTTCATCCCAGATGATATCGTAATCAATCTCACCATAAGCCAGCGCCAATGTGACTGCATCGTCCCAGGGCTGCTTATTGGGTGGTGAATATATCGCAATTTTGGCAGCCTTTTCCAGCAGGACAATATCCATATTGTTTTCATCAATAACCGAATAAATAGTGAGAAGTCCCGCCGATGAGATGTCTTCATACTTGACACCTCTCAAGCGGAGTTCTTTTACAATGCCTTCGTAATTATCCATCAAAAATGAACCACCCCGGTAATTCAACAGCCAATCCACTGTGATATCCTGCTTCAGCACCCAGTACACAATTCCATAGGCCTTAAGATGATCCGACTGGGCCTGGTCCATGGGTATCAATAGTTTCTGAGCAGGCGATATTTGTGTCCCAATAATGATTATCAGCAGTAAAAAAACAAGATATTTCTTCATTTTCAATTCCTAAAGCTCCTGCGTGTTTTGCGGCATTGCATGTATATTTCTCAGCCGCTTCCGGATTTCGTCTTTCATAAAGGAATTCGGGTACTGTTCCAGGAGAACCTGATACCACCGGGCGGCATAGGGCGCATCCCCGTCGCGAAAATGGGCCATTTCTCCCATCATATACAGCGCATCATCGGCAAATTGATTATCGCCGTTTAACATTAAATTCAGTGTTATTTCCGCCTGCTCCCGGTCATTAAAAAACAGGTCCAACTGTAACAGCCGGAACCGCGCCGGCAGGGCAATGTCATTATCCTTATAATTCTCCAGCAAATAGCTTAGTACTTCCCTGGCTTCCGACAGTTTACTCTCCCGGATCAGTAGTTCACTTTTCAGAAAATCACTGACAGCGTTTTTATTTTCACTGCCTGATAAAAACTGTTCCGTAAAATTCTGTAATTCAAGGACATCATTGAAATAGGGATCGCCAATTCCCAGCAATCCCAATACATCACTGGAATAGTTTAAAAGCGAATCCATTTCTCCCTGGTAATAAAGCCCTAACAAATAGCGCAATGCCAGCGGTTTTTCGACAGCATGACCTTCGTATTTAACCCTGTTTTTCCTGATATAAAGCTGTGCCTCTTTAAGTTCGCCCCTCGCAATCAGCAGGTCTGCCTGACGAACAATGCATTGATTTCGGGTTTCCGTATCCAGACCGGATTTTAGGGCGTCTGCGTACAAACGTTCGGCCCCATCGAAATCGTGGAGAATGCGAAAACGCAATTCCGCCAGACGGAACAGGGCTTTGGCGGTATATGTTGATTTCGGCAAATTAACAATCACGGAATCATAAATTGAAAAAGCCCGTCCGATATAATAGTCACCGGCACCAACACCGGTGATATATTCCGGCACAAAAAAGAAGTTGTCACGGTAGAAATAATCGAAGGGTGAATAGTTCTGCTCGGCCAGCATCTCTTTTTCAAATGCGTCGGCCAAGCCAAGCAGCGCTTTCGGAACCGCAGCTTTAAATTTGGGCATTTTAATTATTGTCATGTACAACTGCTCTGCAATTGTAAATTCACCGATATTCAGTAAATCAGCCGCTAAATCCAGGACCGTATTACCTTTATTATCACTTAGTGACTCAACAATCATTGTCTGCTCGATAGCTTTGTCATATTGTTTAAACCGGAACAGCAGATCAGCTCGTAATTTATATAGATCAGAAACATCCTTTGTCTGAGAGATTTCCAGTTGAATCAGCGAATCGATTTGAATAAACAGGCTGCTGTCATTTGGAAACCGTAATATTTGATTACTGATATATTGATAATTCCGCCGATTTTGCCGCCCGTAAATCAGGTATTCCTGAGTACTTTTGATATAATTTCCCCGCATCATTTGAAAATTGGCGAGCTCAATGGCAAACAGGTCGTCTTTACCTTCATAATCTCGCGCAAGTGTAATTACCTTCTCCGCACGGTCAAACTGCCGAAGTGAAATCAGACAATTGAACAGCGACCGGGTAAAATATTGCGAATGATTGCTCGCTTTCCAGGCATTTTCCCAGTGCTGCTCCGCCAGAACCGTGTCCCCCCGGCTGAAATACAGTTTACCGAGATCCGTCAATGCCGTTTCATCGTTTGGTTTGTATTGGAGATAAGTCGAAATAACCGGTTCCAGTTTATCGTACTTTTTCAGGTCGAAAAGCCTGTATGTATATCGTGAATAGTAATTAGTGTTTGTCGGATCCTGATCAAACAAGTACTGATAAATGTCAAGCGCCCGACCCATTTGCCCCTGCCGTTCGAATTGAATGGCCAACCGGTATTTAGTCTCCAATTCCCGCTTAATTACTTCCGGTGATTTCCAGATTTGTTGGGCAATTAAATGAATACCGCAAACGAAAACAATCAGGCTAATTTTAATTAATTTTATCACGTTGTCATTATTTCTGTTTATCATTTTCTTCAGTCGAAATCAGTTGAAAATATTGCCGGATCAATTCTTCGTACTCTCTGGAATATCCCTCCTTCAAGGCCTGTTCCAGATTTTCCCTGAGCACTGTCCGCCGTTCACCGAGATCGGTCGGTAGTTCTCCCGGCGATTCCCGATTAATATCTGCCCCGGTAACACTCTTACGTTCCTTTTTAAAATCCTGGGTTCTCATGGATTTCTGAGCATCCAACATACGCGACAAAATCCGTTGTTGCCTTTCCAGCGTTTTGCGCATCACCCGGTTCTGTTGTAAATCCTTGATCACGTCATCCATGTCTTTGGCTATGCCACCCAGATCGCCACTCTGATTTGAACTTCCGGATAATTCATTTTGAAGCTCTTCCAGGGATTTTTGCAGTTGTTGTTGACGGGCGGCCAGACGTTGCATGGCTTGCTGCTGACCGTTCTGCCCCATGCCCAGCATCTGCGTCTCATCGTTGATACCCTGTTGCTGACCAGCCATTTTTTGCAGCTGCTCCATATATTTCTCGAATCCCGAAGATGATCCGCTTTGCTGCAGTTCATTCATGGAATTGATCAGATTCAACGCCGTCATATTAATAGCCGCAGTCGCCTGATTGGCCGAACCTGTAGCCGCTGTGGTATTTCGTTCCTCCATCTGTTGAACAGCATTGCTCATTGCGGCCGCCGCCTGCCCGAATCCCTTCCCGGCTTGCGGTGACAACCCAAACGTTTTATTGGATAATTCAATCAAGTCAGCAATCACCTGCGACAAATTTTGCCGGATTTGCTGCTGCTTGACAGCGACATCCATTAACTGTTCACTCTGCCGCGGAGTATTTTTTATTTCCTGACCTAACTGCTCCTGGCTTTGTGAGACCTGCATAGTCTTATAGATTACCTTTCGGAAATCGCCCATCAGTTGATCCATCTGCTCTGCATTGAAATTTTTCTGGAACTGCTGCATTTTTTCCAGAAAATCCTGCATCTGTTGTTGGGCGGATTTTGACTTTGAACCGGCCTGATTCTTGTCACCGTTTTTCAGGGATTTACGAGTCTGGCTCATCTGTTCCATCAAATCGGAATTTTCAAATTCCTCCAGCCGGGATTTTAGTTCTTCGGACGGCATTAGCGGAAATTCTTTCATATCGTTGCTGGTCCGTTCCATCACATCGAATAAGACCTCGGTATCACGCTCGACAGTTTTCTCCTCGCCGGCGATCTGGTCCAGTTTGCCTTTCTCGGATTCCGGTGTCTTTTCAATCTCATTTGTGATTTGCTCCTGTCGTTCGGTCAGGTCTTCCAAACGGCGGACAATCTCATCCACGGACTGTTCAATTTTCACCCGCTCAAGCAGTTTCAGCATGCGATCGATCTCTTCGGAAAACTGCTCGCGATTGATCCGGAATTGATCTAATGCTTCACGTACTTCATTCTGGTCTATTTTTTCCAGGGCTTTTTGGAGTTTTTCCATGGCTTCCCGGAGTTCCGGCGTCATTATTTCCTGAAACGATTGCTGTAGCTGTGAATATTTTTCAAGGGTTTCTTCGTCAAAAAGGCTGTTTTCCCGACTCTCCTGCATCATATCATTTAATTGGTCAGCCATTTTGGATAATTTTTCACCGGCCTGTTCGGTCTTCTCGATTTCCTTCATCAACTGATTTTTCTGTTCCCAACTCAGCTCCGGATTTTTCAGCAATTCCAATGAAATCTCCTCTAATATATCCGAAGCATTCTCAAGTTCCCGCAAAATTTCCTCACCTTGTTCGGCAACATCATCCTGTTGTTCATAGAAATCGGAAAACAGGTCATTCAGTGATGGAAAACGGGCCTTCAGAGTTTTTGAAGAGGCTGATTTCGGACCATTAATCGGATCATTATCAAAAACAATAACCTGGAATTCAACCACATCTTCCGGTGATAACTGCAGATCCGAAACTGACCATGTATAATACAGTTCCTGAAGACTTAATTGGATATTTTGGATGGGAAATTCCAATGAATCTACAATGCTCATATCCGGTGTAAACTGTTTGATGAGACGGTAACGGATTAGCGCCTTCGAAAAACCAAAATCATCGGCAATGCGAATTCCCAGCGGAATTTCCATCGCTTCCGTGAGTTCAATATCCGAATCTGGCGATATGAGTTGACAAACCGGATAAGAATCCGGAATCAGGCGAATTTTATACGTCATTGGATCGGTATTGGAAACATCATTTTCATCAAAAACAGTAAAATGAAATTCATCGGCATTGAATACCGTAAACTGACCGCTGGCGGTTTTATTTTGAACCGTTAACCTCATCTTTCTACCCGATGCCAGATAGAGGCTCGCACTTTTTAAAACCTTATTGGATATAAGCGTCAGGGTCAGTTCACTGCCAGGAATCAGCATCAGTTCCAGATTGTTTGATTCCTGCACTTCTGAAGATAATTGAGTGTAGGACGGCGGATCGATCCGGAGTTTTACGGCGAGGATTTCCGGCCTGTCCGTAACCCGAATTGTATCGGTTCCGCTAGAGATACGCTTCCATGGTTTGAAAATCGACCGGTTTTCGACAAACGCTTCATAGATAATATTGCTTCTCACAGCCCCCAGGTCTAGCTCAATTCGTCCGGCTTCATCTAGATTGAACAATTCATCTTTCGAATAATCCGAATATTCAGTGTGGAAATTAATCTGCTCGGGAATTTCACCGCTGCATTGAAAAACAACAACAACCGAATCACCACCGAATACACCGAATGATCCGGACAATGATGTAATTTCGAACGGCATGGGAATTTCAAACGATTGATGCGGATGGACCAACCGGTTCCCAGAACCCCTATAAAAGGGTGAATTTAACATTACTATACCTGAAATGACCACCAACGTAATCATCAATTGAATGATAGAAAACTTGAGTTTTTTCCACGGGATAATGTCGGTAAAACGGTACTTTTGAATATCCTCCGCCACAGTTTTCACCGAGTAGTCTGCCAGTTCCAGCGAATAACCGGATTTCTTTTCAAGCGTCATTTTGTATAATTGCAAACCGTTAGTCAGACGGTCGCCGATATCGGTAAACTGCTTACCGATCATTTTTGCCAGGTTCATATTGGAGTAGGAAACCATACGATTGCAACGAACCAGAACGGCCAATACAATTGGTGTCAGGAAAAACAGGATCAGAAATCCAATTGTAAACCGCAAGATACTTAGCCTGACCGGCACCTGAAAATACCGAAAGCCCTCTATTGTAGAAATGATAAATCCGGCAACTAAAACAAGGACCAGGGCGCGAATAATGCCATTCAGAAAAATAAACCGACTCCACTGGCATCGCAGCCCGGTTAATTTAGTATCGATGAGCTTGAAATTTGCGTCAGATTTGATCATGGATTCAGCGAATAAATAATGATATT
>Ga0268276_1002544_pt1 | contig 15406 bp, 12 predicted proteins | sample saktaG_4_FD_190145 | JGI IMG/M metagenome (GOLD analysis project Ga0268276, IMG submission 190145) | Saline water microbial communities from Sakinaw Lake, British Columbia, Canada - sak_2010_1_5_45m | ecosystem: Environmental > Aquatic > Non-marine Saline and Alkaline > Saline ...
TTTATTGAATCACTACCCAACATCTCAAATCCTGAAGCATATGGAGTTTATCCATTATCCATCAATAAGGTAGAACAGATGTGGGTTTTTATGGTTAATCAAGGCTCAAAAGATGTGTTGATTGCAATTGGAAAAGATTCCAACTTGTTTAATGGTCAAAAATTTACAACAAATAATATAACATATGTTAATGCAGATTTGACACATGAAAATGGAGAAGTGTTGAGGAGATTATTTCCTTTCACTAAACCTATTCCTGTGTTAAATAAAATGCGTAGTTTTGGGTTGGGCGATCGTTTAGGAATAGCAGGTCCTGGTCACATTAAAGTTTTTAAATCCTATGATGCATATCCAGTTTTTGTTCAACAATCAATACGTGAGTTACACTTGACGAATCGTACATTCGAAGAAGTATTAGATTCTGCAACATTTTATGTTTATAGAGACGGTTATAAGGATGGATTTGGTGCAGATGGCGATCATTTAAAGAAACCAGAAGAGATTGAATATGCTTTAAGGTTAGGGTTTACGATGATCACATTAGATTGCAGTGATTATATTAGAAATGATGTTAGCAAAATGACTGATAATGCAATTAATCAGTCATGCATTCTTGATGAGAAGATGAAATCTAAATACTTGAACTGTGTATTTAGTGTTGGAACATCAATGATTGAGTTTAATGAAATGGACTTGAAAAAAAGTGTTTTGATATATGGTAAAGCAATTGATTATGCGGTTCAGATCTATCAAACATACTTTAGTGATCCAACTCATTCTGTCAATTTTGAAATTTCTATTGATGAGACTGCAACACCTACTTCACCAGCACAACATTATTTTGTTGCTAATGAATTAAAATCCAGAGGTGTTCACCTAGATACAATGGCACCAAGATTCATTGGAGAATTCCAAAAAGGTGTTGATTATGTGGGTGATATTAATGAGTTTGAAAAAGAACTTATCATTCATGCGAATATTGCTAGACATTTCGGATATAAGTTAAGCATCCATTCTGGATCTGATAAATTCTCGATTTTTCAATTAATTGGAAAGCACACACAAGGTCATTTCCATGTAAAAACTGCTGGCACAAACTGGCTTGAAGCTATGCGTTTAGTGGCTACCTACGATCCAAGTCTATATCGAGATATACATAAATATGCACTTTCTATGTTTTCTGAAGCAAAGAAGTTTTATCATGTCACAACAGATTTAACCAAGATACCAAATATTGATACTTTAAAAGACGGAGCATTGGAAGATCTTTTCAATCAAAATGATGCTAGACAATTGATTCATATAACTTATGGATATATACTAAATGTGAAAAACCCAGATGGTACCTATCTATTTAAAGATAAATTATATCATTTATGGAGAGAAAAAGCGGATGCTTATTCCAATATGCTAGCCAAACATATTGGCAAGCATTTAGAGCTTCTTTATTCTGGATTCAAGAATTAACATAAAGGAGAATCATATGAAATTCAAAAGCGATTATCAGTATTCAATCGTTGTTCCAACGAGTATGGGTGTAAGAATAACGCCTTATGATCGACAACCTGTTCATATCAGCGATTCATTTTTTCTTCAAGCAACAAGTGCAGAAAGCAATGTGGTTAGTATTTCTGCTGCTTTGGGAAAACCAACATTGGTTCTTACAACATTTGTTAAAAATAGTCCTATAGCACAAATCATTAAAAATGATTTAATGAAAAGACATATTAGTTATCGTGGGGTAGAAGTTGATCAAGGCGGCCCATGGGGTTACCGTCATCAATTCAATATTGCTGACAGTGGTTATGGTCTTCGAGGACCTCGAGTGCATAATGATCGTGCAGGCGAAGTTGGACGAACATTAAACATTAAAGATTTTGATATCAACCAACTTTTTTCAATTGAAGGGGTTCAACTCCTTCATCTTTCAGGCTTGATTGCAGCACTATCTGAAGAAACGAGTCAATTTTGTCTTGAACTTGCCAGAGAAGCACATAAAAATGGCACTAAAATTTCATTTGATTTAAATTATAGAGCATCTTTCTGGAAAAATAGAGAAGTTGAATTAGCAAAAACATTTCATGAAATTGCATCGGTTTCTGATATCTTGATTGGCAATGAAGAAGATTTTCAACTTGCTCTAGGCATCAAAGGTCCCGAAGCAGGTGGAAAAGGAATTGCTGATAAAATAGAAAGTTTCAAAGAAATGATCATAAATGTCAAAAAAGCGTTTCCTAATGCACATACTTTTGCTACTACACTTCGTGAAGTCATAAGCGCTAATGAACATCATTGGGGTGCTATTCTACTTGATGAAAATACATGGACGATTATTGAACCTAGACCAATTCCAATCTTAGATCGAATTGGTGGTGGAGATGGATTCGTTGGTGGTTTATTATATGGTCTTTTAGAGGGCTGGGATTCAGAAAAATGTGCTCAATTTGGTTGGGCCTCTGGTGCCTTAGTTTCTACAGTATTAGATGATTTTGGTCAACCTGCTGATGAAGAACAAGTGTGGAGCATTTGGGAAGGTAATGCAAGAGTTAAGCGATAAAACGATTGATTGAGGAGATAATAATGAAAAAGTCAGATATTGGGTTAATTGGTTTAGCTGTCATGGGTGAAAATCTTGTCATGAATATGGCATCAAAAGGTTTTCAAGTTTCAGTTTATGCTCGACGAGCAACAGTTGTTAATGGTTTTATTGATGGTCGTGCAAAAGGAATGAGTGTCGTAGGTACTTATTCTCTTGAGGAACTTGCAGATAGTTTAAAAAAACCAAGAAAAATCATGCTTATGATTAAAGCAGGAGACCCTGTTGATAGCGTTATAGAGCAATTGATTCCTATCTTGGAAAAAGGTGATGTCATCATAGATGGTGGCAATTCGCATTATCCAGATACAATTAGACGTACCAAATACATTGAAGAAAAAGGTTTGTTATATATAGGAACAGGAGTTTCTGGTGGAGAAGAAGGCGCATTATTAGGACCATCTATCATGCCAGGAGGTTCAGCAAAAGCATGGCCTCTTGTCAAACCAATATTCAAAGCGATTGCTGCCAAAGTTGAAAATGGTGATGTTTGTTGCGATTGGGTTGGAAACGATGGTGCTGGTCATTTTGTGAAAATGGTTCATAATGGTATTGAATATGGCGATATTCAATTAATTACAGAAGCCTATCATTTAATGAAGAATATCCTAACGATGTCAGCTGATGAGATGCATGAAGTATTCAAAGCTTGGAATAAGACCGAACTTGATAGTTATCTCATTGAGATTACTACTGATATCTTAGCAGTGAAAGATGAAGATGGACAACCATTGGTTGATAAAATATTAGATACAGCTGGACAAAAAGGTACAGGTAAATGGACTGCTATTTCATCTCTTGATGAGGGAGTTCCTTTAACTTTGATCGGTGAATCAGTCTATGCTCGATGTTTATCTGCTTTGAAAGAAGAAAGAGTCATTGCATCCAAAATCTTTGCAAAGACACCTATACTGTTTAATGGGGATAAAAAGGAATTTATCGAACACATTAGAAAAGCATTGTATGCATCCAAAATCATTTCTTATGCACAAGGCTACGCATTGATGAGAGCTGCTGCAAAAACCAATAACTGGGACTTGAATTATGGTGGTATCGCACTCATGTGGCGTGGTGGATGCATCATTCGTTCTGTATTTCTAGGAAAAATCAAAGAAGCATTTGATGTGAATCCAGAATTGACAAATTTATTGCTTGATCCATATTTTAAAGATACGATTGAAAAACTGATTAATAGTTGGAGAATCGTTGTTTCAACTGCGGTCATGAATGGTGTTCCTACACCATCTATGTCAGCTGGATTAACTTATTTTGATGGTTATAAGAGTGAAAGATTACCTGCAAATCTGCTTCAAGCACAAAGAGATTACTTTGGAGCTCATACCTATGAAAGAATTGATAAACCACGTGGAGAATTTTTCCATACGAATTGGACTGGGCGTGGTGGAGATACTTCATCTACGACCTATAATGTTTAAAGGAAGGTAGAATATATGAAATTGTCAATACAACCCGATTTAAAAGGCAAGGTTGCTGTAATTACCGGTGGTGGTGGCGTATTGTGCAGTATGTTTGCAAAGGCAATTGCTCAATGTGGTGCTAAAGTAGCTATTTTGGATTTAACAGAAGACAAAGCAAGAAAAGTAGCTAATGAAATTGTTGATCAAGGTTATGATGCGATTGGAATCAGTTGCAATGTTTTAGATAAAGAAAGCATGGAAGTTGCACATCAGAAAGTGATGGCTTATTATGGTGGTTGTGATATCTTAATCAATGGTGCTGGTGGTAATAGTCCCAAAGCAACCACAGATGATGAATTTTTCAATCGAGAAAAATTTGGTACAGAAGGTAACAAAAGTTTCTTTGATCTCGATATTGAAGGCTTTGGTTTCGTTTTCGGACTCAATTTTACAGGCACACTCATACCGACACAAATATTTGCCAAAGATATGATTGATAAACCCGGTTCAACAATTCTAAATATCAGTTCAATGAATGCATTTACACCACTTACAAAAATACCAGCATATAGTGCTGCAAAGGCAGCAGTATCCAATTTCACACAATGGCTAGCAGTTCATTTTGCAAAAAGTGGCATTCGTGTGAATGCAATGGCACCTGGTTTTTTCTCAACGAAACAAAATAAGGCATTGCTTTGGAATGAAGATGGCACACCAACTCAAAGAAGTCATAAAATTCTAAATAATACACCGATGGGACGTTATGGTGAACCAGAAGAATTGATTGGCACATTGTTATGGTTGGTTGATCAGGAAAGTTCTGGATTCGTCACAGGTATTGTTGTTCCTGTTGATGGTGGATTTTCAGCATATTCAGGTGTTTAGGAGACTGATATGGATATTTTCTTAGAAGCAATCAAGCCTACTGGATTAACTGATATTGAAATTAAAAATGCACTACTCAAATCAATAGAAGGCAAAGAACTCGATAAAGTTCTATTGGTTCCACCTGATTTCACACGCTTTCATTCTAATGCTGGATTGATTACAAACTATTATTATCACTATTTTGTCGATCATCAAATCGAAGTTGACATTTTACCAGCATTAGGCACACATATAGCCATGACAAAAGATGAATGCAAAGAAATGTATGGCGATATTCCTTTTGAAAAGTTTCTTTATCATAACTGGAGAACTGATGTTATCAATATCGGTGATGTCCCTTCTGACTACATTTCAGAAATAACAGAAGGCATATGGAATAAGCCAGTGAGTTGCGAAGTCAATCAATTGATTATGGACAAAAGTTATGATTTGATACTATCTATTGGCCAAGTTGTTCCTCATGAAGTGATTGGTATGGCAAATCATTCAAAGAACATTTTAGTGGGTTGTGGTGGTAAGAAAACCATCAATCAATCGCATATGATTGGTGCGGTTTATGGTATGGAACGCATGATGGGAAAAGATCATACACCAGTAAGAAAAGTGTTAGACTATGCGATGAAACACTTTCTAAACGAAAGACCAATCGTATTTGTTTTAACTGTAACAACCGCTCCACAAGGCTCTATTCAGACTCACGGACTATTCATTGGTAATGAAAGAAATGTACTTGAAAAAGCAATTGTTCTTGCTCAAAAAAAGAACATTGACTTTATCGAAAAAGGCATAAAAAAATGCATTGTCAATTTAGATCCTAAAGAATTCAAGAGCACTTGGTTAGGAAATAAATCAATCTATCGAACACGTATGGCTATTGAAACTGGTGGGGAATTAATCGTTTTGGCCGCTGGTATAACAAAGTTTGGTGAAGATCCGATAATCGATCAATTAATCCGTAAATACGGATACTGTGGAAGATTGAAAGTCCTTGATTTATTTCATGAAAACGAAGATCTTCAGTTAAATATGAGTGCAGCTGCACATTTGATTCACAGTTCATCAGATGATCGATTCAAGATTACTTATGCAGTGAAGAACATTACTAAAACAGAAGTTGAAGGCGTCCATTTTGCTGCTGTTGATTATGATGAAACAATCAAAAAATATAACCCTGAAAAATTAATTCCAGGGTGGAATATCATGCCAGATGGTGAAGAAGTATTCTATGTTCCTAATCCAGCACTTGGGTTATGGATCGATAAAAACAGATTTTAATTTTATAGATTTTAACAGATGCATGCATTTCTAAAGCGATGATCGTGATAGAATGCATGTTTTCATCTGGAAAGGAGAATGATTTTTATGAATTCGTGTATAGACATTTTATTGATTCATTATCAAATGTATCCGTTGATGCAAATTGAGGATTTCATTAAGCTCATTTATCAAATGATATTTGGACCGAAACATTTTTCTAGCAATCCAACTATTGAACAAATTAAGAGCTACTTGAAACTTGAAATTGAACAAATGAGTACAACAGACGATAAACAAATTATTGAAGATATAGGCAATTATTACGTTAGGTTGCATTTGGCTAAATCATACCTTAATTCAGAGATTATTGAGCAAATTACAAATGTCTTTTTTCAATCAATGAATGAAGATATTGATGATCAAACAAAACTTGAAAATGATTTTATCAATTGTTTGTATATTTGCATGAATCTCATTAAATCGCAAAAAATTGAGATAAACTATACAACCGCTAAATTATGGGTTGAAACCTATATTGCCAAAGGCATTAGACCCATAAGTCATAGTTTGACCTACAAAAAGATGTATCACCCTCATTATCGGGTCATTCATCGATCGAAAATAGAAAATACCCCTTTTTTTAAAGAATTTTAAGACATATTTAGTTTCATAATAATTATTTATGGTATAATTTTTTGGTTGGTGAAAACATGAGCAAAGATGAGAAAAAGCGCAATTTAATCTTACATGATAAAAACATCTACAAAGGATTGCTAATCTTAGCAATCCCTTTAATGCTTAATAATTTCATTAAAACAATCCATGATGTCATTGACATGTATTTCGTTAGTGAAATTCCTAATTTCAGTACTGAAGCTATTAGTTCTATTTCTTTAACATTTCCTGTTGTATTCACATTTATAAGTTTAGGGATTGGTTTAAGTGCTGCTGGTACAGCGCTGATCAGTCAACAAATTGGATCTGGTCAATTTGATCAAGCAAGGAAATATGCAAGTAATCTCGTTGTTATTGCCTTAGCTACAGGTCTGGTATTGAATGTGATTTCATATTTTGGAGCGCCAATGATTATGAGATTCATGATCACAGAATCAGATACATATATCTATACAAATAGTGTTAAGTATTTGCAAATCAGGTCATTTGAATTACCTATTGTCTTTTTGTTCTTCGCATTTACAGCCATTAGACAATCAAGTGGTGATACAGTTACTCCAGTCATCTATGGTGTCATTACTGTTGTCGTTAACATTATCCTTACACCTTTACTAGTTTCATACTATAATCTAGGTGTACCAGGAGCTGCTTATGCAACTTTAATTGCAAATGTCATTATTATGCCGATGGGATTGTTACAATTGTTTAAAGCTAAAACAGGAATTACAATTGACTTCAAGTATTTAAGATTAGATTCATTGATTAGTTCCAAATTGATTAAAACTGCTATTCCAGCATCACTTGGTCAAGCCTTTACTGCCATCGGTTTTGGAATTATGAATGGCATTCTATTTACTTATGGTAAAGAAACAGTAGCAGCATTTTCAGTAGGGAACAGGTTAAGTAGTATTATTTTGCATCCTGTGATGGCTATCGGTGGTGTTTTAGCAGCTTATATTGGCCAAAATATTGGAAATCAAAATATTCCAAGAGCAAAGGAAACATTTAGAAAAGCAATGATTCTATCCGTTTCAATTATGATGGTTGGATCTGCAGCAGTGATGGGATTTAGAGGTTACTTTGCTGGTTTCTTTATTAAAGATGATCCAGTTGCATTAGCTTTAACTGTAGAATATATGTTTTATTTGTTGATTGGTTTACCATTAATGGCAATTTTTCAAACATTTCTTGGAACATTTACTGGTACTGGAAACACAAAATTTACCTTTATTATTTCGACAACAAGGTTATGGATTCTTAGAATCCCAATTGTTTTATTCCTTAAAACATTTACAAATTTAGGAAGCTCGGGCATTTGGTATGGCATGCTAGCTAGTAATGTCGTCATTTGCATCGTTGGTATTTACTTATATAGAAGGATTGACTATAAACCTAAAATAATGATTGATAAAGACAAAAAAAAATCATTTAAGGTTGCTGTTTAAAAATTTATTAGTGCTAAATCAATACATCCATTTAGCTTTTAACGATGATTATAAATCATCTTGGTAGATTGACATATCCAAAAGACAGCAAACATATCATCAAAAATGAATTGCCAGATTTTAGAGATTAAAAATCTTGATGACGTGGGATGATGAGGCAAAATAAAAAAAACGGAGCAATAAAATGAAATTTAATGAATTAGAAATTATAGAACCTATCCTTAAATCACTTGAAAGTGAAGGATACTTAGAGCCTTCACCCATACAAGAATTGGCGATCCCAATATTGTTACAAGGTAAGGATATTTTAGGAAGCGCACAGACAGGCACAGGAAAAACCGCAGCTTTTGCTATTCCAATATTGCAAGGGCTTCATCAATCACAGATCAAGCATGAAACAAGATATATCAAAGCTTTGGTTTTAGCCCCAACAAGAGAACTTGCATCTCAAATCAAAGATAGTTTTCGCACCTATGGTAAGCATTTGGGATTAAGAGTAGCAGTTATTTTTGGTGGTGTGAGTCAAAAAGCACAAACGGATGCACTTTTCAAGGGCATCGATATTTTAGTGGCTACTCCTGGTAGATTACTAGATTTAATCAATCAAGGATTTATTGATTTTTCTAAACTCGAATATTTTGTTCTTGATGAAGCGGATCGTATGCTTGATATGGGATTTGTTAAAGATGTAGAAAAAATTATTAGATTAATTCCAAAACAAAGACAGACAATGCTCTTTTCTGCAACTATGCCAAAAGAGATTATTGCACTTTCACAAAGTATTTTAAAAGATCCAGAAAGAGTTTCAGTCAAACCTGTTGAAACTACACTTGAAGTCATTGATCAATCAATCTATAAGGTACCTAAGAAGGATAAAGTTGAATTATTGATTCATCTTCTTAAAAAAGGAAGCATAGATTCAGCACTCGTATTTACTAGAACCAAACAATGGGCAAACAAAGTGACTAAAGCATTGGTTGCTGTGGGCATACAAGCAGAAGCAATTCATGGCAATAAATCACAAAATGCTAGAGAAAAAGCCTTAAGCAATTTTAAAACAAAGCAAATTCAGGTTTTAGTGGCTACTGATATTGCAGCTCGTGGCATTGATATAGAAGAATTATCTCACGTCATTAATTATGATTTGCCTGAAGTACCAGAAACGTATATTCACCGGATTGGAAGAACAGGTAGAGCTGGATTTTCTGGTATTGCAATTAGTTTTTGCAGTCCCGAAGAAGCAGGATTACTTAAAGATATTGAAAAACATATCCATCTGAATCTAAAGGTGGAAAAGGATGTCTACTTATCTGGAGCCTATAAAACACAGACTAAAACAGCACATGCAAATACACATAAGACAGCTTCAACCAATCATTCAAATAAAGCGAAACCTTTTTCAAAAACCTCTACATCGACAACCATTGAAACAAAACACCAAAATCCTTATCATGCAAAAAAGAAAAAATACTGGGATAAGCAATTAAAAGATCGATATAAGTCTAAACAAAAATAAAAGCACACCGTGCTTTTTTTTATTCCTTTTAGTTTTAAGTGCTCTGATCTTTTCTAAATAGACATAAATATATTTTGTATGTATAAAAATTGAATATTCTATTGAGTTTTAATAATTTTTAAAGCATAATAAGTATAGAGTGATGTAAATACATCTTACGAGACATAAATCATCCAACCTATCTATTCAGACAAACATTCTTTTTTGTTTTGTGATTTAAAAATATGAATAATATTTCAATGATGAAGGGAGGTCCTTATATTGATAGCAAAATCGAAATTTAAAGAGAAAATTAAAAAAAGAACAAGATTAGAGATTCTGAAATCTTGGATGACTTCCTTTGTCATAACAGCGACTGCTATTATTGTTGCTGTAGTAGTGATACCATCAAGCCCTAAAGCAGAAATCAATCAAGTTCAAGTGTTTAAGAACCAAATCGTCTATCAAGTAGAAATTACAGATGCTGATAATGCAATAGATCTAAGCACTCTTGAAATAGTCTTGGAAAATCAATTTGAGTATTATGCTATTCCACTTCAATTAGGTGTCAATGTCGGTGAATTTTCCAATCTTAATGATGGTACTGCCTATAAGATGTCAGTCATGGGTAGCAAAGGATTTGGTCAGGAAAATTTGGCTACCAGAGAACTCGTTACTCAGCCAAACAGTGGTGGGGCAATTCTTAGTTATACATTATTGGACACTCAAAATCAATTTGATACTCAATATGAGCTAGAAACTATTTTATATGATGACCTAGATGAATATATGAATGTGGAACTCTATTATGGCGTTATTGGTATGGATGAGACTGAACCATTTGAATATTACAGTTTTGTAGTCGCTGATGGATCATCAACACATATTCTAGACAACATCTATCAAATGAATGGTCGAATATATGTTTATTTGGAAGCAACACTTTATAATAACGATACTTTGATTCTTGATGAACTCTATATTAATACACCCATTTCATTTGAGGCTTATTATTACATAGAGCAGGTAACAGACACATCTATTGTCTTATCGATATACCCGGATTTCTCATTTTTAAGTGATGTGACCTATGAGTTCAAGTTAACTAAAGATGGGTATCCAATTTCAACAAAAACTGTCAATAAAGACAATATAGATGAAGCCTCGATGCATTATGGAATTGAAGTCAGTTTTGATGGATTGAAAAAAAATACAATTTATCAGGTTGATTTGAAAGTGATTTATACTAATCCATATACTTTGGCGAAAGAGACCAAGACATATGACTCACAAGAAATAAAAACATTAAGTGCTTATTCATACCTAATAGATGTCGTTGATTTTGATTTCTATTATGAAGTGACAATCTCAGTTACTGACCCCAACCACAACTTTCAAATTCCCTATTATTATGTTTATGAAATTCAAGATGAATATGATTGGTATGTTGCAAGTGGTGAATTTGGGTTTACCCCCATGGATGGTTATAAAACAGTAACTTTCATTATTGATAAAACAGCTAGCATACCGTACAGAATTGATATTGGATTAAGAAATGAAGATATATCATATTATTATGAAATCATATACGTCATTACGACTGTAGAATAAAGGAGAAAAAACATGAAATTTAAAGAAAAGTCCAAAAAGGACAAAGCACGCATCATTATAGTTTCAATTGTCATTCTAATCTTTTTAGTATTAGGTATGTTTGCTGGATTACTATTCCCTGGTACTACTTTTGCTACGATTATCAATAATAGCATTGGAAAATTTTTCAATCTTATCGATTTCTTTTCCAATAATTATGTCATAATCTTGGAAAGTGTAACAATTGTCATTTTTGTTTGGATCATTAATATGATCCTTCAGGTTTTGGTTCCTTTATTAACCAAAAAAGGGCAAAGAAGCGAAACCATCGGAAAATTAATGAGTAGCATTATCAAGTATTTGATTGTTATTGTCGCTTTATTTCTAATCTTAAGTGCTTGGGGTGTTCAAACACCTACGCTTCTTGCTGGTGCTGGGATTTTAGGTTTGGCTATTAGCTTTGGTGCTCAAAGCTTGATTGAAGATATCTTTTGTGGTTTGTTTATCATATTTGAAAAACAATTTTCAGTCGGTGATGTGATTGAAGTTATTGGTATGAGAGGAACTGTACAAGAAATCGGTCTAAGAATAACTAAGATAGAAGATAAAAATGGTGATGTGCTTATTGTTAATAACTCAGATATTCGAGGTGCAATTAATACAACGAGCTCATTATCTGTTGCAATTTGTTTAATTTCCATTAGATATGGTGAAGATTTGGAAAAAATCGAAAAATTGATTGAAGCTAACTTGAGCGAAGTTGCAAAGAATATACCCTCAATTAAGCAAGGACCATTTTACACAGGTGTTGAGGAGCTTGGCAATTCATCTGTAGTTTTACGTATGCTCGCAAGATGTGAGGAATTGGAAAAGTATAAAGTCACACGTTTAATGAATAGAGAGTTCAAGTTATTGTTTGATAGAAATAACATTGAGATCCCATTCCCACAACTGGATGTACATCAAAAAAAAGAAGAATAGAACAATGAAGATAAAAAAAAGCACTTATCAAATGATCAAGTGCTTTTTCTTTGACATAATCTAACTTAAGTAACTCAAAGCGATTGTGTTCACATCAATCAGTGCATCCTTGAGATAAACCATGTGATTCTGTCTCATTGTCAAAACATCAAGTATCGATTCAAAGTGGTCGATAATCAGGTCTAAATGATCTAAATCATAAAGTCCTTTCAATTCTTCTAAAGAAGTTTTGATACTGCCAATTGAAGCTTGTACTTCTAGACGTCTGAGTGCAAATTCCATTTTATAGTCAGCAAGTGTTGTTTTGTCATCATCGTTTAGGGTAAGCTTTGCATCTTTAAACGCTGTAACATTTATCTTTAATTCTGCCCAAACATCTTTAATTTCATATTTAAGTAGAATATTTTGAGCATGAGTCATCTGAATATCTTGATATAATGCACGAATATATGCTATTTTTCCCGTATTCGTCAAATCATCAGTCTCTAAAGTCGTGCTCAATGCTTGCACATTTTCAAATGACAATTGATTTAGGCTTTGATCATTTAAATCTGTTGTTTGAATTGTTTCATATTGATCCACAAGAATAGTTTCAGTTGTTATAACTTTCTCAAAGACTGAGAATGCATCTTGAGCTGTACAAGCCACCAAGCTTGATACCATAACAAGCATCGTAACCATCATCACTATTTTTTTCATTTTTTAGTCCTCCTAAAGTTTATTTTTTACACTTTAACTCTAACAAATAGCTTCACATATATCAATAAAATAGCATGTTAGTTGCTAAAAAACACCGATAGGTTACAAAAAGAACCCAATGAAGGGCTCTTATTGTTTATGAGAATTTGTCATAAAAAATATTTTCAGGTTGAATTTCATGTTTCTTAAGTACATTAATGCATGCATTGATCATACCTGGGGAACCACAAAGATAAGCTTCAGCTTGAGTTAAATCCTCTGTGAACCGATCCACAACGTCTGTAATGAGTCCTACTTCACCTTTCCACTGATCTTCTGGAAGTGGAGCAGATAATGCAGGTATATATTGAAAATTGGGAAATTCTTTTGCCAAGTCCATGAATTCCTCGGTATAATACAAATCTGCTTTAGACTTTGCTCCAAAAAAGTATTTTACTTTTCTTTGCATGCCACGATCTTTTAAATAATAAAGAATAGAACGAATGGGTGCTTTCCCAGAACCACCGGCGATACAAATCATCTCTTTATTTGAGTCTTCTTGAAGATAGAAATGGCCAAACGGACCAGTAACGGTGATTTTATCTCCAACTTCTAGAGCTTTGTGCACGAATCCAGTTGCTTGACCTTTAGGAACCATACGGATGATAAATTCAATATGATCAGCTTCTTTGGGATTAGATGCAATCGAATAAGCACGTATGACCTCTATACCAGGAACCTTGAGTTGAGCATATTGACCTGGTTTGAAGTGCATGGTTTCTGGGTCAATCAATTTGAGACGCACTAACTTTGTATCATAGGTCAAATCTTTCATTTGCTCAACAATCGTTTTAAATTCTTGAGCGTTAAGAAGTTCATTAGGTATTTCAATTTTCATGTTGTCCCTAACTTTTACCTGACAGGATAATCGGGTGCCATTTTTCTTTTCTTCATCTGAAAGAAAAGGTTCTTCGGTAGGTTTGATTTCTCCACCACCTTCAATCAATCTAAACTTGCAAAATCCACAAGTTGCTTTTCCACCACAAGCTGATGGAATAAATATTTTGTGTTGAGCAAGTGTATTGAGTAAAGTGTCATCACCTTTAACAGGTATTTTTGTTTCTTCATTGATAGTGATTACTTTTTCTCCACCACCACCTAGTGCTTTTTCAGCAAGAATAAGTAGTATAGCAATGACAAGTAAAACACCAATTAAGATGATTGGTACGAATATATTCATATATTACCTCCTGTTAAATGTTTGCAATGCCAGTAAATCCGATAAAAGCTAATGCTAAAATTCCTAAAATAATGAACACAATACCTTTTCCAGCTAGTCCACGAGGAACATCACTGTTTTTAGCCATTTTTTCACGAATACCAGCAACTAATACAATGGCTAATAACCAACCAACTGATGAGCCAAATGAGAATGCTGCAGTTTCCAAGAAACTGTATTCTCTATTCACGAAGAATAATGAAACGGCTAAGACAACACAGTTCACTGTGATTAATGGAAGGAAGATACCAAAAGCATTATAAAGTTTAGGAATGAACTTTTCTAAAAACATTTCCAAAAATTGAACAGTTGCTGCAATTGTGATGATGAAAACGAGTAGAGCAAGATTTGTTGTACCCGTGCTTTTTAGCAAACTGTAGATTGGCCAATTGATAATACCAGTGATTGTAACGACAAAGACAACTGCAATACCCATGCCTTTAGCATTTTTTACATTTGTCGAAATTGCAATCAAGGGGCACATACCTAAAATGTAGACCAGAGCTATATTGTTATTTAATATTGTTCCATAAATAATTTCTATTAAATGAGCCATTTTTCTACCCCCTATGCTTCTTCATAATACTTAGATAATTCACGAATACCCCAAATGAGGAGTCCTAAGACAAAGAAACCACCTGGAGCCATAGCCATGACTGTCCAGTTTACCCATGTGCCAGGCATAATCCGATAATTCAAGATTGTACCAAATGCTAGAATTTCACGAATAACTGCAACAATAATTAAAATGAAAGTATATCCCATACCACTAGCAAAACCGTCAACAAGTGTATATCTAACGGGATTCTTAGAAGCGAAAGCTTCCGCACGTCCCATGACGATACAATTGGTTATAATCAGTCCAACGTAAGCCCCAAGTGCTTTGGCAATACTAGGAAAGTATGCTTGTAAGAATAATTGTACAAGGATTACAAATGATGAAATGATGACCATATAGGTAACCATACGAACTTTTGGTGGAATGAAGTTTCTAATCAGTGAAACAGTAGCAGAACTTGCCATGACCACAAAAGTAACACCAATCCCCATGGCAATCGCATTATCAACACGATTGGTTACTGCAAGTGCAGAACATATTCCAAG
>Ga0268276_1002547_pt1 | contig 15403 bp, 11 predicted proteins | sample saktaG_4_FD_190145 | JGI IMG/M metagenome (GOLD analysis project Ga0268276, IMG submission 190145) | Saline water microbial communities from Sakinaw Lake, British Columbia, Canada - sak_2010_1_5_45m | ecosystem: Environmental > Aquatic > Non-marine Saline and Alkaline > Saline ...
TGCGTTCCGCGCCACAACTCCCACGCGCTCCACGCCGACCATCAATCGCCAAACGCCAAGCGCTCCTCCTGCCTCATCTTCATTCGATCGGCGAAGGACTGAACTCCGCAACACAGCCTCCATGAGCTTCGGGTCTTCCCTCAACACACATGGCTTAACCCATGGCCGGACAAAGCCCGAATTGAGCCTGCGCTCCGTCGGCAGCCGCTCATCTACGAGCATCATGCGCATCGACAAAAGCCCCCCGCTGTCAACTTCACGTTCTATACGCACGCCTGTGCTAAGAACAGCTTCGCCGTCCAGAACTTCTGCCGTACGCGATTTCAGAAACAGCCGGTACACTGACGGGCGCAATACGCTTTACCATCCGCCAACCAGCAAGCCTGCGGCAGGATACCGCCCGTTCCGGCCGCATAGTGACAGTCGGCACCATCGCAACAATAGGCAGCCCTATTGGTTCAATCCCTGGACCTTTAGCTACAATCACTATGGCTTTGCGCCGCCTTGGTACCCTCGACCTTACTTTCACCCCTACTATGCCCCCTACTATTATCCCTCTAGCAGCATAGGCTTCTCGTGGTTCAACGGCTCTTGGGGCTTTTCCTTCTCCTCCCACACTCCGATTTACAGCACACGCTATTATGACAGTTGGCACTGTGGCGGCTGGGGCTATTCCCGCTTATATTACGACGGTTGGCGCAACGGCTGGTACGGCGGCATCTCATACATCTACAACCCCTGGCCGATCTATCGCACCTGCTACTTTTACGAACCGTCACCGACAGTCATCCACACCGAGACTGTGTATGTGACCCAACCATCCACCGTTACCTACTTGACGGAACAAGCCCCCGACACACAGATCAACGCAACCGATACCTCGCCTGGCTTGCGGGAGCCGGATCCGGCCGAAGAGCATGTCGAAACGCCCGCAACCAGTTATTTATATGAAGATCCATACGGTTCTGACTACACCTATCAGCCTGAGTATTACGACCTGAGCTTAGACTTTGTCTCTTACGCCGAAGATCTCGACCCCGAAACCATCTGGCTATCATACGCTGGCCTCGACTATTGGGAGACTGACACCAACCAGTACAATCGCGAGAACACGGCAGCGTACAGATAAACCCGCTGCACGAAATCGCATCTGACCGAATTATCCCAGTGCCACGTCAAGTAGCATCATCACCGCAAAGCCTGTCATGGTTGCCATAGTTACCAAATCAATGTTTGCCTCGTTCCGCTGAGATTCTGGAATCAGTTCTTCTACCACTACAAAAATCATTGCTCCGGCAGCAAAGCATAGCGCATAGGGCAGGATGTTCTGCATGTGCAGGACAAATACGGCACCAAGTACCCCCGCAATCGGTTCTACGATGCCGGACGCCTGCCCCATCAGGAAGCTCTTCGTCCGGTTCATCCCTTCTCGCCTCAACGGCAATGACACCGCCGCCCCTTCGGGAAAATTCTGAAGGCCAATTCCGATTGCCAGTGCTATGGCGCCGCCAAGCGTAGCAGAAGAAAGATTGGACGCCACAGCCCCGAAAGCCACCCCGACCGCAAGACCCTCGGGGATATTATGTAACGTGATGGCAAGGACCAGCAATGTGCTTCGCTGCCAAGATGTTTTGATTCCCTCGCTTTGCTCCGTCGCCAGACCTAGATGAAGATGCGGGAGGACGTGGTCAGCCAATCTCATAAAGAGCCCGCCAACCATGAATCCGATGACGGCCGTCAACCAGGGTATCTGCCCCATCTGTTCTGCCATTTCTATGCCGGGCGCGAGCAATGACCAGAAGCTTGCGGCAATCATGACGCCCGCCGCAAAACCAAGCATCGAATCCATGACTTTGGGCTTGACCGTTTTCGTGAAAAAGACGAGCGCGGCTCCCGCCGCCGTTACGCCCCATGTGAAGAGCGTGGCCATCAGCGTTTGTGTGATGGAATTGTATTGCTGGATGAAGTCTATCATGCCACCACCTGCATTATTGCTCGCCACCCAAGGATCATCAGGATTTCCGGCATAGCCCAAATCTCCTTCCAAATCGCCCGAAACATATCACAGTACGCTTGCCCTTGAAGCAGGCTTTATGCAATGCGATGCTGATGCAAGGTGCCGATAGGTTGCATAAAGCCTACTGCGGAGGTTTGTCTAAGCATTGAACCTCCCCCGCACACTGCCCCCGGCGCACATGTGCCCCATCCCTTGCGTTGTGCCTTCCGGTTGCTGGTTGCTGGTCACTTTTTTGACGCGCGCCTGCGCCTGATCGCGGCGGCAGCCTGTTTCTGCACATCCGCCAGCGACATGCCGGTCTTTTTGGCGATCGCCTCGTACCCGATCTTGCGGTCGGTGTTCTCGGCTTTCATCACCGTCTCCTTGTCAGCGCCTATGTCGGCCTTCGCCACCAGATAGCCCTGATCACCCTCCTTAGCCGCGCCTTTCTGGATCATCTGCTCTATCTGCGCGCGCCGGTCTTTGCGGCGGGCCTTCGCCTCTTCTTTCGCGTCCGCCTGCGCCAGACAGACAAATCCCATAAACGCCGCTACCGCGACACACAAAACCTGTTTGACATGCTTCATCTTTCGTCTCCTTTACTTGTTTGACTTTTAATCCAGATTCAAGAAGTCTTCCAGTTCTTTCTGCACCTTGAGATTCACATCCATGGTGATGTGGATGGGCTTGATCTCGTGTTCGGTCTTTATCGAAAGACATCCGGGAGCCAGCCCAGCCACTGTGCACGCCAAAAATGCCATCGTCACGTTTATTCTAAGCAATCGCATTCTCTCACCTCCTATTTGTCCAAATTTCATCTTTCCAACCCCACCATCCCAAATTCCTGTCCTATCCCCATGCCCAAAGTTCAAGTTTCAAGCGAAAGTTGCGTGAAAACATTCTGAACCCTGAACCCTTCACTATTCACTATTCTTTCTGCCGAGCGGCTTGCGCGACATTTCCAGGCCCATGTTAAACAGATCCTCCATCGGACCGTGCAGGTTGAGATTCAAATCAACCGGCGCCGGCCACTCTTTATAATTGGACTTGCCTCCTAACTTGATCCTCAATATCCCTTGGTCTTCCGCCAAGGTCTCAAGATCAACCCTCACAAAATTGAAATTCATGTCGCTTAAGGCCTTTGACAAAGGCTCCTGCACGTCACCCCTGATACCGGCCTTTTCCAAAAGTTCCAACATCTGTCCGCTGTCGTCAAGTCGGAGCGTGCCGCTCTGCCCCGGCAGCGAATAAAGAAAGCCGCTGTCAAATTTCACCCGGCCGCGGTCGATACCCACCGGGAAGCGACCGTAAAGATACCCCTCTATCTGACCCTTGAAGGACAACGCCATCATCAGCGCCTCGCCAAGATCGATCTTGTCGGCATAGACTATGAAATCGTCTTTAGGCTTTTTGAAATCAAGATGCACCGAATAAGCGTTCAGCCGCCCCTTGCACCACCCGACCTCCAGCCTGTCTACAAAAATTTCCTTAGGCGTAAGGTGAAACTCCAGACGCCCCGCGTCCAAAATCATTTTGCCGACCCTTGCCTGTTTAAACGTCACAACCGGACGTTCTATTGTCCTAAAAAAAACTCCGCTCTCAAAAGCCACGTCCGCCGCCACCCCGTCGGCCTCCATCTCGCCGCTGGCGAAATGTCCGTCACACATCTTGACCCGCCCCAAAACATGCGGTTGCGAGCCCATGAAGCGCAATTCTGCCTCCGCCGATACTATGCCTGTCACAACCAGCTCCGGCATCCGCGCCCGTATCGCCTCGGCGATCACGCCGTCCGCCTCTAGCGACATCTCCGGCAATGACAGCCCGAGCACCGCCTGCCGCGGATCGGCCAAAGGCATATTTGCCTTTAGGTCAATCCCGCCCGCACAGCCCTCGACCGTGACTGCCAGCCGTGCCTCCACCTCTTCCCCGCGCCGTTCCAACCCGAATGCACCCGGTATCGCGCGCAACCCCTGCGCCTCCAAACGCCGCCAGATCAGCCGCTGCCCCGTACCGAACGACACCCCCCCGGCCATCGTCCAGCCCACATTAACCTCACCCTCCAAATCTTCCAAAACCATGTCCGCATCGGAAGATTTGAAATGACCGCCGCTCCACGACAAATCAGTCTCCAACACCATGTTAGAAACCGCCGACACATTGAACGGCAACACGCTGAACCGCGCCTGCGCGCTGCCTAAACCACCCTCCAAGGACGGTTCCATCTCCGAATCCCGCATCAAAGACAGCTCATGCAGCCAGGCCTCGCCTTCTGCCGAGATCACCTCTTCACCATAGCGCAAAGCCGCGCATGCTCCGGCCCGCGCCTCAATCCGGCCGGACGGCACCGCCGAAATCAACCCCGACTCCGACACGCGCAAGTTGGCCTCCCAGACCGGATTGGACACCAGCCCCGTCACTGCCACATCACCCTCGAACAACATATAACCGTCCGTGACGACAAGCCCGGCACGCGGCAGCGCAGCCGATTCTTTGATCCGCCCGCTGAATGCGCCTGCCGCCGCAGTATAAGGGGGCTCGGCTTTCAACGCCAGTTTAACATCCCCGCGCGCATTGAGATCACGCCGGATGAAATAGCTGTCTGACAAACTAAATTCGCACAAAGCCGCGCCTGCATGCCCCCCGCTCACATCCAGCGAACCAGTCAAACTGACCTTTCCACAACCCACTCGCCCCGCAGCCATGGGCGCGGACGAACGCAGCGCCTCGGCCTTGAAATGAACCTTGCCGTCCCATGCCCCCTGATCAGCACACGCCAACCCCGCCTTCACGGATAAAGTCCCTCCGTCCGAGAAGAAAATCGGCAACAGCGGCAAAACGTCGGGCATCACTTGCGATATGGACCGCCCCGGCAAGTCTGAGTCCAACGCCAGATCCAGCTTCGCCACCCCCTCATCCTGAAGCCACCGGATTGAACCGCGCACCCCGAGCAGGCGTCCCGTCTCACGCTCGGCATGAATGGTGTCTTTAAAAGAAACGGATGACAATCCCGCGCTGATCCGGCAGCTTACGTCATGAAGACCACCGCCCGCCTCCAGCCGCGCCATCTGGAAACGCGCGGCAATATCTTTCCCCGGAATGCTGAAGACACTGTCACGTCCTAGCTCGGCGCTGATCTCAAAATCCTCCAAATCTCGCCAGCCACGAACTTTGGCCGCCCCACGGACAATCAACATGCCCCCTTTTTTGGGCACAAGGCCGAAACTGTCCACGCGGTCGGGCGCTATCAGGCGCGCGATGTTGTAAAGACGCTTGAGTTCAGACAGCCTGATCTCCGGCGCTACAGAAATCGCTCCGTCGTGTAAATTCAGATGGCCAGCCGCCTTAAAGCTGAAAAGCTGCTCGTCAACCGCGTCAATCCAGAAGCGATAACGGTCAGCCGCCTCATGGACCATCCCGGCGTCAATGACAATTTCGGCCAAATGCGTGCCGCCGGCCAGTTCCACCTCGATCCTTATGTCGTTAAGCACAACCGTGCCGACTGAAAAGACCAGATCCGACGGCTGACTCTCCGGCTGCGAATCATCACCCTGCCGCGCCGTTTCCAATAACGGCTTGAGCCTTTCGTAAACCGGTGACACCACCGAAGCCCCGTCCACAACCAGCCGTGTGCTGACGCCGCTCAACCCGACGCGGCCGACATGCCCCCGCAAAAGATCCCTGACCGTGAAAAACGCTTCGGCCCGCTCGATATATAACATCTGGCCGTCCTCGCCCAGCGCCAAATCATCAATGACCACCCGTGTCGGCGTCAGATGCGATATCCGGAAATAGAGATTGGTCAACCCGCGCTCGTCCAGAGCGTTACGCACAAAACGGTTAGCCACAGCCTCCCGTTTGATCCAGGCCGCGCTGACAATGCTTATGGCCGCCGCCAGCAAAAGAACTACCGCGAAAAAAAACGCGCGGAAAAATCCCCTGTGCCGACGGCCCGGCCTCACAGACCTCTCGCCATGTTTGACATTAGTCACGCATTAATCTTAGCTTTTAACGCATGCCGCGGTCAAGCCGCCCCTCAGGTCTGGTTGACTTCCATTCCACTGCCGAACGCGACCACCCCCAGCGTCTGCTCCAGCACAGCGCCAAGTCCGTAGGTCTCAGATTTTTTGAAAACGATGCGCGTGCGGCAAGCCTGCCCGTCCTCGTCCTTACCGCGCCGCGAGATATCCAGCGTCACCCCGGAGTGAGTTTCGTCATTGCGGTTCAAGTTTATCACCGTCGTCATGTTGCGGCTGTCGTGATAGAGCCCCTTGCCGTCCGCAATGTTGTCGGCCTGTCCCCTTAAAACCAGCAACATCTGGCACAAGTCGTCGAAGTTTAGCTTGACCGTGACGCGGTTGACCCAGTCGAAGGTCGCATGCTGACGGTTACCCTGACTGGCCGATCCCGTGGCCACGCTCTTCTGCGGCGCCAGCGTCAGATAGACCACCCCTTCACGGTCGCCGCCGGCAGGCACAACCTCAAACCGCGCCGCGCTGCCGCTGCCCTTGCCGTTCGCATGGTAGAATGACAGCCGCGGTCTGTAACTGCGGGTCTGCGCCTCGTCATCCGCCGTCTTAGGCATGATCTCATTGCTCTCTGTGCCGTTGTTCATTTCTGCCTCCTCTTTTGTTTTGCCGTTTCACGAACCGTTCGTGAAATCAGCCACAAAATAACACACGCGGCAGAAAAAAATGTCGCTTGACAAGCGACATTTTCAACAAAATCAACTTTCCCGTCCCTCTACTCATACAGCCAGCATCGGCTGGTTGAAGGCATATAGCGCATCGTTAATCATCAAAATGTCATAAACGCCCCGCTCTAGAAAAAAGCGTATGATCAAGTCGAACGACGAACTCGATGAAAGTGCGAAGCCCGCAGACGCCAGCAGTTCATGCGTTTCACCGACCGAGAGCTGCAGGGCCAGCGCAAAGGCCACCGCCGTCGTCTTCTTGGGCTGATATCCAGGATCGCTCCGTATCTTCGAGAACAGCTTGCGGTCGACATGCGCGCGGCGGTAAACCTCGACCTCGCCCAAGCCGCTTTTGCGGATCATTTCCAGCAGGCGGCGCGAGAACGGCAACCCGGCAAGCGCCAGATACTCCGAAAGCTCAGCCGGCGGCTCGCAGACGCTCGCGGCCGCAGCATCACTGTCTTGCGTCAGTCGCGCGCCGATGTAAACGCGGAGTTCGGCCAGCACCTCCGCCCCGCAGGGCACCGCCTTACCCTTGCCCGATTCTTTGTTTTCCGCTGAATACATTTTAGCGCAGGACGGTTTCAAGCGACACCTTTCATCGTTTCTCCTCTCAAAACAGATAGTTGAGCAATTTTGACCTGGCTAAAAAACTTTCAATTTCCGACGGTAATTGACACCAGCCGCATATTTTGTTTTACTATCACGAAATTTTGACCGCATTGGACCATAGCTCAGTTGGTAGAGCACGACACTTTTAATGTTGGGGTCGTGGGTTCGAATCCCACTGGTCCAACCATATCAGCGGCAAAACATCTCTTCAAAAAAGCAGCCGGAATAAACGTCGCGCTTAATCCGAAGGCCTTTTTGTTAACCTAGACCCCTGCAAACCCCCTGCAAGCGACGGGAATCCGGTTTCAGACCGGGATCGAACACTTATACCCCGAACACTGAACCCTCCGTTTGCACAAACCGGAGGTTTTGCAAAAGCCTCAACCGTTCAGTGTCCAGCCTTCACGGTACGCGCGCTTGAGCAAGGTGTCTGCCTCGGCACAGTCTGTCACACGTCCGGCCGTGCCGTCATAACTGATCTTCCTGCCGACACGGTAGGCCACCAGCCCTAGGCACATCTGCTCGATCATGTCGGCGCTGTACGCGAAGTCGCAGGCGGTTTTCAGCGACGGGTTCTTGCAGGCGTTAATCCACTGTTTCTGGAAGTGGCCGACCGACGGCATCAAATCCTCTTTTTTGCGGGGCTTGTAATAGGTCAAACTTCCGTCCTTGCCGAGCGGAATTAGCGCACGTGACGTAAAATCAGCCACCAGAATGCCTTCGCTACCCTTGAACATCGCGCCGTGCCCGATCTTGCTGATGTCCACATAGGAGCTGGGAGAGTTCGGCATGGCACCGCCCTGGTACCACGTGATGCTGATCGGACCGTGCCAGCCGTTGGCGGGATGCTCGAAGCGCATCTCGGCTTTAACCGGCGTGACATCCGGATTGAACGGGTCGCCCTTCGCCTCGGCGGAAGTCGGCAGGTGACAGTCGACCGCATTCCACACAATGTCCATGGTGTGGCTTCCCATATCGCCGATTTGTCCGATGCCGAAATCCCAATACATATTCCACTGCAAACAGTTGGCACCAGACTTGCCCGCGAAATACTCATGGTTATACGGATGGTCGGTCTTAACCGGCCCTAGCCACAGATCGTAACGCATATCCGAGGGCGGGGTTTCGCCCGCAGGCAGATAACCGGGCTTGGGAATTTGGCGGTTGCCCCAGGCGTAAGCCGCCTGCAGTTCGCCGACCGCGCCGTCGCGGAGCATCTCCGCGATACGGTTAAAGTTGTCATGCGCGTGCCGCTGCATGCCGACCTGTGTCGCGAGTTTATCTCTTTTGGGCAGCCAGTTGGCGCGCACCACGCGAGCCTCTTCAACCGTGATTCCCAACGGCTTCTCCAGATAGACGTGCATGTCGCGGTTCAGCGCCCAGTTGGCCACGAACGCATGCGTGAAATCAGTTGTGCAAACCACGACAGCTTCGATGTCTTTCTGTTCGAGACATTTTCGCCAGTCGCTGTAAGTCTTTGCTTTGGGAAAACGTTTGACCGCTTTTGCGAGGTTCCGTTCCCAGACATCGCAAAGCGCAACCACGTTCTCGTCTGCGATTGAATCTAAGTGTGCGTGGCCGCGCCCGCCCGCACCAATCAGCGCCACATTCAGTTTGTTGCCGGCCGCCCCTGCTCCGCGCAACCCTCCCGGCAGGATAATCAGACCCGCACCGGTAGTGACTGCCGACTTAAGAAACTCACGTCTTTTCATTCCCCTTGCCCTTTCTATTTGTCCGAGACCCTCCTCGGTTTTTTCCCATAACCCCAATATTCTGCGCCGTTGGGGCTGATCCGTATCCCAAACAGCGGCTAGGTCGCACGATAAATCAGATACGCCGCTGACCATAGCCGTTTCCGTAATTTCTTCTTTATAATCCTCTAGGGTCTTTTTGTCAAGAGCGGGTGCGATGCACCGGCGGACGGCTGGCAATCGGCGGAAATGCAGCCAGCTACAGTGCCTAGTCGTATAATCTCGGTTACGGGTAATCCTGACGCGTGGGCCGGACCACAATGTCGCTCACATGCACACGCGGCGGCAAGCTGACAACATACTGTATAGTGTCTGCCACATCCTCCGCCACCAGCAGCGGACCGAACTTGTCCTCGAAATTCTGCACCATTGCGTCACTGTAACCCGCGGCATCCTGAAAACCGCTGATCGTGATGCCCGGCTCGACCAAGGTCACCCGCACGCCTTTAGGACCCAACTCACGGCGTAACCCCTCTGCCAAAGCGTGCACCGCGAATTTCGTTGAACCGTACACCGCGCTGAAAGGCGATATGTGCCGCCCCACAACCGAACCCACCACGACAATGTCGGCCGCCGTTTCCGGGTAGCCCTTCTCCTGCCGCGGCAGCATCTCGCGTGCGGCCCTCTGCAACAGCGCGAGCGTGCTGGAGACATTAACCTTCAGGATGCTTTCATACCGCGACAGATCGGCGTCTTTCACCGAACCGCCCAGCCCCCTCCCGGCATTCGCCACCACAATATCCGGTGTCTTGCCGAAGCATTTCGCCGCGGCGGCAAACAGCTTGTTCACCATACCCTCTTCCGCTATATCCCCGGCAAAGCCGCTGAAAGAGTTGCCCAGTTCCACTTCAAGCTGCTTCAGCTTAGCCGCGTTACGACCGCTGCCGACCACACCGAAGCCAGCCGCAACAAATCTTCGAGCCGTCGCCTCCCCGATACCTGAAGTCGCGCCCGTCACCAGCGCCACTCGCGCATAACTCTCATGTTTCTTCATGCACACGCTCCTGTAAACTCATAGTCACCACCCCGTGACCTCACCATGCCCTCCCATGATTACAAACCATGCCGATTGCTGACAGTGTATCATTTGCGCCGCGCTCACTCCAGCCCCAGACCGCCTTTGCCAATCCGCCTTTGCCTTTCGCCTAACCCAACTGTCTCCCATCCTTGCCTGCCCCGCAGAAAATATGCTATCCTAAGAAGAAATTTCAGTCTGGGGGAGCATGGCGATGGATTTATTGAAAGCATATGAGATGATGCTTACTATCCGCTTTTTTGAAGAGGCGATAGAAAAGCTGTTCCGTGAAGGGAGAATCATGGGCACAGCCCACACCTGTATCGGACAGGAAGCCGTGGCCGTGGGCATCGCGGAGGCTCTGGACCCGCAGGACGCCATGACAACCACCCACCGCGGACACGGCCATTTCCTGGCGCGAGGCGCCGACCCCGGACGCGCCATGGCCGAACTTTTCGGACGCGAGACCGGATTCTCGCGCGGCCGCGGCGGCAGCCAGATGATGATGGATCCGTCCATCGGGTTCTACGGCGCGAACGGCATCACCGGCGGCAGCATCCCCTTCGCCACCGGCCTGGCGCTAGATGCCAAACTGCGCGGGACCAGCCGCGTGACCGCGTGCTTCTTCGGTGACGGAGCCTCCAACCAGGGCGTATTCCACGAATCGCTCAATATCGCCGCACTTTGGAACCTGCCGGTCCTGTACGTGGTGGAAAACAACGGCTACGCAATGTCAACCGCAACCCGCAACGGACTAGCCGTAGAGCGTATCGCCGACCGCGCCGCCGCTTATCGCATACCTGGGCGCACCATAGACGGTAACAACCTCAACGACGTCTACGAGACTGCCTACGCAATGCTGGGCGAAATTCGTGCAGGCCACGGCCCGGCCTTGCTTGAATGCCGCACCTACCGCCTGTCAGGCCATTCAAAAGGCGATCCAAGGGTTTACCGCAGCCGCGAGGAGGAGAATGAAGCTTGGAAGGATGACCCCGTACTGCGCCTGGAAACACACCTTCAAGCCAAAGGTCAAATCTCTGAAGAAGATATCACCCGTGCGCGATCGGCAACCCGGGCCAGAATCAACGCGGCTGTGAGTTTCGCCGAAAACTCACCCCTGCCTGATCCAAACTCTTTGAAAGACGCTCTTTTCGCGTAACCGCTTTAGCCATCTTTAATAGAGTATAAACTTAACCGAATATCTCGCACCGAAGGGAATTATGATTCCAGCGGCAGTCAACCAGTAACCAGCAACCAGTAACCAGTAACCAAATTCATTCCATGAGATCTATCACTTTCACTCAAATCATCAGGGAAACCCTCGCCGCCGAACTGCGGCGCGATCCGGCAGTCATACTTATGGGCGAGGATATCGGCGTTTACGGGGGTGCCTTCGGTGTCACGCGCGGCCTGATCGAGGAGTTCGGGCCGCAACGAATCCGTGACACTCCGATATCAGAGCAGGCGCTGACGGGCATCGCCATCGGGGCGGCCGTTGCCGGACAGCGTCCTGTCATAGAATTCATGTTCATGGATTTTATCACGCTGGCCGTCGACCAGATCGTCAACATGGCCGCCAAGCTCTATCCCATCTACGGCCAATGCTGCCCGCTTGTGCTGCGCGCGCCTCCCGGTGGTGGCCGCGGTTACGGCGCCACCCACTCGCAATCCCTGGAAAGACTCTTCACTTGCGTCCCGGGCATCAAAATCGCTGCGCCTTCTAATGCCGCCGATGCCTCGGGACTGCTGCAGACCGCGATCCGCGACAACAACCCGGTCTTATTCCTCGAGCACAAGCTGCTTTATCCGCAGCGCTTCGAGGTCGAGGATGCCTTGCCGGCACCGATACCTTTCGGTTTCGCCAAACTTCCGCACGAGGGCGACGACCTCACGATCATCGCCTGGTCCCACATGGCTTTCCTGGCGCGACAAGCCGCTGCCGAACTGGCTGCCGCAAACATCGGGGCGGATGTGGTCGACCTGCTTACCCTCAACCCGCTGGACATCGACACCATCGTGGAATCGGCCCAGCGCACCGGTCGTGTGCTGATCGCCGAAGAAGGCCCTAAAACCGGCGGTTTCGCCGCTGAAATAGCCGCCCAGATCATGGAGCATGCGAATGACTATCTCGAAAAGCCTGTCATGCGTGTGGCAGGCGCCGATTTTCCTGTACCCTCGGCCAAAAATCTGGAAGCAGCCTGCCTGCCCTCCGTACAGGACATCATCGCAGCCGCCAAAGACTTGACCGCATGACCCATGACCTTCTCGCTAATAACCCTGTCCTACAATAAGCTCCCCTGTACACGGCGCTGCCTCTCGTCGCTTATCGAGGACTCCGTCACCGACGCGCCGTGGGAAATGATCGTCGTGGACAACGGTTCCACCGACGGCAGCGCCGAATGGTGCGACATTGAACTAAAAGCCCTGGGTGCCGCACACGGAGTGCCCGTAACTGTTCTCCACAACCCGGGCAACATCGGATGCTCGTCGGCCCGCAACATGGCCATCGCGGCAGCGCACGGCAAATATCTGGTTTTCGCCGACAACGACATCATGCCGCGAACCCAACGTTGGATGCCAGGGTTGCGCGATGCGTTAAACTCCGTGCCGCGCGCAGGCATGGCCGGCGCCAAAATGGTCTACCCTTGGCCGCCTTATCCGATCCAGTGCGCGGGCGTAGGCATCTCGCGGCGCGGACACGTATGCTTCAGAGGACGGGGAGAACCCATCGACACCCCAGCTTACAACCGGACGCAAATCGTACAATGCTTGATAAGCGCCTGCCTGCTGATACCAGCCGCGCTGCTACAAGAACACGGCGTTTTCGACGAAGCTTTTCATCCCGTGCAGTTCGAGGACTTCGATCTGGTTTACCGCCTGCGCTCCGCCGGTTATCAAGCGCTTTACACACCAAAAGTCGAAATGTACCACTTCGAAAGCGTCACCACACAAGGCATCCCCTCCGTGCGCAACGCGGCCGTCGTGATCCGCAACGGTCTGCTGTTCCAGAAACGCTGGCAGCATTGCTTTGAAACAGAGGACGGACCTTCAGAGGAGTCTTGCCGCTGGCGCAAGATCGAAACTGTGCCTTTCGATTCTATCGACGATCTACCTAAGCGCTGATCACAATTGCCTCTGCTTGTCACGGCATAGCCAATCGAAGCCAAGCCGGGAGCTTCTTCCTCTTGTTGCCGTTTTATTGTGAGAGGGACGCAGGGCTAAAGTTCGTCGTAGCGGGATTGACAACATGCGAGCTTAACCCAGCACAAGAACCGTCTGCTGTTGATCCCGTTGCAAAAGCCAGTCGAGAAACTTCTGCAGGGAACCGTGAGGGTTAGCTTTTGAAAACGCTACGAAGTCGATCTGGCGGACTTTCAAGTAGCGCCAGTTCTCGCCGGTCTCTTTCTGAACGTCCTGACACCAGCGCGTCATATGCAGGGCTTTTGCGTCTGTATTGGCGAACTCACGGCCCTTGGTTTCCAAGATCCAGCGAACTAGCCCTTTGGGGGTCTTTTGGATAGCCACGAAATCGGGGTAGTAGAGGCGGATGCCGCCCTCTTCGTCGAGGTATTGGATGCAAAAATGCGTATACCACTCGGACAAAGCGGAGAATCGTTCAATGTCAGCCGCAGTGTCCAAGAACTTCGCAAAATCGGTTTCCAATGAATTAAAACAGGCTACTTTGTTAAATACGGTATGGTCGGCATCGACTGCCATCCGTCGCCACATGAAGGGGGCCGTGTTGTAGAGCGAAAACCGGTCACCTTGCAACTTGACCGGTTGGGGCTTGGCGGTGAGTTCGCCAATAGCCCGACTGAACAGTACCGCAACTGCTTCGAGCAGGTCAGAGTGGTTCAGCTCCCGTCGCAACGCGGCGTCGTCCAAGGCCACCATGCCGTCAAAACACCGATTTTGGATATACTCGGCCACCTTGGGATACAGTTCCGCAAAGAAACCGGTCAGTTTGGCCTTTTTCTCCACGCGCCGCGTCAAGGCAGCGAGGATGCTCTCGATTGGGGGAAGGTTCTGAGCATTGAATTCCACATCGTCCGTGCCGACCCTCACCTGCACAATGCCGTGAATCAGTTCGACCCGGTTTCGCACCTCATCGGTCAGGTTGACTTCCGATGCAAGCGGAGGCAACACCAACGGGTCAAGCTCGGCTAACTTGCGGTACTCGCGCTGATACAAAGCAGTCGTCTGCGGGATGTGAATGTTGTAAATCTCCCGGTCAGAGACCGGCATTATGGTCACACCCGGTTTGGGCGGGGACGACGTAGTCGGGATTCCTACGCCCTCGCCCTCCAGTTCTTTGATGAAGTTTTCGAAGGCGTTTGTGCCGATCAACTCCAAAACCTGATTGCTATCCGGTGCCACGTTGCGCATCAGCCGCAATCCACGTCCCACGGCCTGCTCGGGAAGAATTCTCGCTTTGGCCGAGAACGGACGCAAGCCGAGGATCACGGTGACGTTCCGGACATCCCAGCCTTCGCGAAGCATCATCACCGAAACCACTGCTCTGACCTTGGCCTTGCCGCTGTCCACCGTCCGGGCCAATTCCCGCGCCTTGTCCAGATCCTTTGCCGTAATTTCTCCGGTCTTGTCTGTGTGAATGAGCAGCACCCGTCCGTCTTCGGAAAGATCCGTTTCCCGTTGCAAGCGTTCCGCAATCGAATCCGCATCTTTCGTGCTCTCGGCCATCACAAAGAGCAGGGGCTTTTCGCCCGCAGACTTGAAATCTTCGCAATGCTGACGCCACCGCTGCATGGCAATCGTGATCCATTCGCTATAGGCGTCTCCCGCGTCTTTCGACGCGTATTTGTCCGGGTCCTTTTTGTCGGTCTGGTGGATGATGAGCGGGGCCTTGACAATCCGGTCTTCGACCGCCTGGGCTAAAGGGTAGTCCACCACAATCCACGGAAAGTAGGTTCCATTCTGGTTTTTTGGCGTGGCCGAGAAATCCAGCCACAGGTGTAAACCGTTGCCGTGTTTTGCCTTTAACTCCTCATGCAGTGCCAACAGGGTCTTGTTCCAAGCCAATTCGTCGTCGTGAACATGGTGCGCCTCGTCGTTCAAGACCATCAGATTCGGCAATCGCAGGATCCGGTCAAGCATCGACTCCGCATTGCGGGCGTTGAGTTTCGGGGCGTTACCGAGAATCGCGGCGATGGGATTGACCGGCGGGGGTGGCGCTTCCTGCGCGTAAATCTGCTGGATGTTGGTGAGGAAAAGCGCCCCTTGGCCGTGCGCCGCATCCGCCGCATCGCCACGCAGGATGCACTGAAGCGTGAAGAGTCGGCGCCACTCGGGAGGAATCATCGGCATGCGCCAGAAAATCT
>Ga0268276_1002549_pt1 | contig 15396 bp, 11 predicted proteins | sample saktaG_4_FD_190145 | JGI IMG/M metagenome (GOLD analysis project Ga0268276, IMG submission 190145) | Saline water microbial communities from Sakinaw Lake, British Columbia, Canada - sak_2010_1_5_45m | ecosystem: Environmental > Aquatic > Non-marine Saline and Alkaline > Saline ...
TTTTTTTATTTGTATTAATTTTGTTACTTAGCATCCGCCAGAGGCGAGACAAGTGCTACGTAACAAGCTACGTAACAATATGAAAAAAATTTTTAAAATTTTAGGGATTATTGTCGGCTGCATATTAGCGCTGATTATTATTTTATGGGCAGGATATTACGCATACGTTAATTATAGAGTATATTCAGCGATACATGCTCTAAAAAAACCGTATATAGAAGATGCAAAACAGAGTTTAGGAGCCGAAACGCCGATGCTTGCTTATTATGAATTTAGAAAAGCATTGCAGGCAGACGATATTAATACCGCTTTGCTATATATTTTTGAAAGTAGCCGGGAAAAATATAAAGAAGAATTTAAAGATCCCAAAAGAATAAAAATATATTTAGATATGCCTGAAGATTTAAAAGAGGAAAGTGTAAGCCAATGTGCTGGCGAAGCTTTTGCCTGCGAACAAACCGCTATTTATTATTATGAGTATGAAGTGACAAGTGAACAAAAAGAATATGAAATAGGTGATGGATATAAATTTATAACAGAAGAGCCAGGCATACATAGAAGTTATACTAATTTTATTAAAAATCTTGTTGGCAGATGGCAGATAGACGAATTATGATTTATCCTGCCGCCTATGGCTAAAGCCATAGGCTATACTAAAGCCATAGGCTATACAATAATTTTGTAAGCCACATAAATGTGGCTAGATGAAAAAAACGTTTTAAAATTTAGCCTTATTTATAGGGCTTGCAGATTCAAATTTTAGCCTATGGGTTTACTCATAAGCGGAATAATAATAGTTTAATATAGAAAAACATTATGTCTAATGTTTATTATGAATTATATTATCATATTATTTGGAGCACAAAAAAGAGAATAGAATTAATAGATGATGGTATAGGTAAAATATTAAAAGAAAATATTTTAAAAAAGATTAAAGAACTTGAAGCGCAACAGTTAGAATTTAATTCATATTTAGACCATTGTCATTTGTTGGCAACAATTCCGCCTAAAATAAGCATTTCTGATTTTGTTGGAAAAATAAAAGGATATAGCTCTTATGAGATTAATAAAATTAAAGGTGAAAAATACATTCAATGGCAAAGAGGTTTTGGTGTTTTATCTTTAAATAAAAAAGGAATATTATTTGTTAAAAAATATATTAAAAACCAGAGACAGCATCATAAAAACAAAACCGTTATTGATGTTTTAGAGTTTGTACCGGAAGAGAAATAAATTTTTTGTCTCGCCGCAGTTTTTAACAAAAACAACGGCGAATAGAGTTAAAAAATAAAAAATTTTAAAAATTATGCAAACAAGGAGGGGAAAAATAATTTTAGGATTAGTAATTTTAGGATTATTTTTTTGTCTGCAAAAAATTTATTCTTATAATAATATTTTAACGCATCCAAAGTTAACCGGAGCGGTTGTTAATTTTTACAACGAAAATGCCGTAGAAAAATTAACAAAAGAGCAGGCCAACTGGATAATTCAGGGAAGCATTGACGAGGATGACCCGGTTTTAAGATGCGTTAACCATTTTTTTGATCCAATCAGCAACAAGGGCTTATCTGACGGAAAATACAAATACGCGCCCGGGATTCCGGCGCCTGATTGGGCAAATTCTTCAATAGATCAAAGTATAGGCATATATGGCGGCGATTTTTCCTGGCAAACAGCAATTTATAATTATCAGCAGAAAGATTTTCAAAAAGCGTTTATTAGCTTAGGCCATGTTCTGCATTTATTAGAAGATATGGCAGTGCCGGCGCATACCAGGAATGACGCTCATGAAGAAGGAGATCCTTATGAAAAATGGGTAAAAGAAAATAATTATAAAATAAAAGTAAATATTGCTAATTCAAAATTGCAAGATTGCGATAGCAATCGGCAATGTTTAAAAGAATTAGCTCAATATACAAATAATAATTTTTTTAGCAAAGATAGTATTGATTCAAAAATTTTTGTTAGTCCTATTATACCAGAACTTCCGCAGGAAAATGGTTATGTTATTTTAAATAATATACAAGTTGCTTATTATAATTTTAAAGAGAATAAGTTAACTATAGAAAGAGATATTGTTCATCAATCTTACTGGGATAATTTATCCCCTAAAATAGTTGGTTATGGAGCCGGGTTAATAGAATTATTTTTTAAAGAAGCAGAAGAAAATAAAATAAAAAAACCACAGACAGCTTTTATAAATTTTTTAGAAGAAATGGGAAAAACTGTTATCGGAGCCAAGAATAAAATAATCAGCGGCTGGCAGCTCATTAATGAAAGTTATGAAAAAGTCGCTAATAATTATCCCAAGCAAGAACAACAACAAGGGAAAGAACAAGGGAAAGTATTATCAGCCGAAGAAAAAAATAAAGATTTGCCTTCTTCTTTAACTATAGAGCAGAAAGAGATTAATACAGAAGTAAAAACTGGAAATACGATTGTATCTACAGTAGAAGATCGGGCGCAAATTAAAGAAAATATTGGCGTTGCGCGCGTTATTGACGGAGATACTATTGTTTTAACAACCGGGGAGACAGTTCGCTATATCGGCATTGATTCGCCAGAGCTTGGGAAGCAGGGAGCCGAGGATGATGAATGTCTTGCCTGGGTTGCGAGATTAAGGAATATGGAGCTTCTGGCAAAAGGCGATTTTAAAATAGTAAAAGATGAATCAGCTGACAAAGATAAATACGGACGTTTATTGCGGTATGTTTATGCAAACGGAATATTTATAAATAAACAATTAGCATCAGACGGCTTAGCAGAGCCGTTTTTTTGTGAGTATGGATGGGAAAATTGTCCGGTTACTTCGGATAATAATAGAAAACAGGAAATTTTGTCTGCTAGTATTTTAGCTAAACAAAATAAGATAGGATTGTTTTCAGATATTTGCAGTAAAAAAATAGTTGAAAAAAATGTAATTAGTGAAAAGAAAAATGAAATTCAAGATAATAATAATTTGGATTCAGGCAATAATATAAATATTAGACCAGTAATTAACAAAAAATCAAATTTTGTTTTTATTAACGGAGGAGAAGATAGTGTTTTTCCAATAACAACAATAATCAACAAACCAACCAACCCAACTAATTTATCAACCGCTGAATTTGTTTTTACAGCTAATGAACAAGCTATTTTTCAATGCTTGTTAGATAATGAAAATTGGCAGGATTGCGCTTCGCCTGTAAATTATATTAAGCTAAGTGCAGGTAGCCATCAATTTAACGTAAAAGCGATTGATTTGGCCGGCAATGTTGAATTAAATCCGGTTGAATATATTTGGGAAATAGATTTAACCATTCCCAGCACGCCCAATGTTTTATGGCCTGATGAGTTTCCCTATTATGCCAGTAGCACGCCAATTGTTGTGAGCGGCAGTAATGATAATGGATTAACAGTTTTATTACATAGTTCTGTCAAGACTGAAACAGTGGAAATAATTGATAGTACAAATTGGCAAAGTTCGCTTGGCTTAATTGAAGGAGAAAATATTTTTTACATTAAATCAGCTGACCAATTTAGCGCGGAAAGCGGTGAGGATGATTTTACAATAATTTTGGATACTATTGCGCCAGCCGTAGCTATTAACAGCGGTCCTGGCAGTTTTGCAAGTTCAACCATTGCTGAGTTTGAATTTAGCGCGGATGAAGAAAATATTAACTATCAATGCCAATTAGATAATAGTGGCTGGCAGACATGTTCCGCCAGCACCACAATTAATAATTTAGCGGAAGACGGACATGTTTTAGAAGTTAAAGCCATTGACCAGGCAAATAATGTTAGCGGAGCGGCAAGCCATAATTGGCTGGCAGATATTACCGCGCCGACTTCAACCATGGAAAGTTTGTTAAATGAATACGAGCAAATAGGATTTACTGTGAGCTGGTCTGGCAGTGATGCCAGCAGTACGGTTCAAACGAGCGGACTGGCAAATTTTGATGCGCAGTATAAAATCAGCGAAGCAGGGGAATGGCAAAACTGGGTTAATGCCGCCACTAGCACCAGCACTGTTTTTAGCATTAATGTTTCGGCTGGAAGTGATATTTATTTTCGCGTTAGCGCCAGAGATAATGCCGGCAATATTAGCGAGTGGAGCGATATAGCGCAAACCAGAATAGCTGACAATACAGCTGATTATTTAGTAATTAGCGAAATAAGTTTGGGCGCCGGAGACGCGGAATGGGTGGAATTATATAATCCTACTGAAGAAATAATAGATTTAGCCAATGAGCCGGTGTATTTATATTATTTTTCTTCGGCAAGAAACTGGAATGATCCGTATAAGCCGGCTGCTGATAAAAGGAAATTAACAGGCAATATTCCCGCCAAAGGGTTTTATTTAGTTAAAATTGACGGCGAAGGAACATTGCCTTCATTTGATTATAATTGGAACTATTCAGGAAGCGCTAATACCTTAAATGATTTAAGCGGTTCAATAGCAATTTTTCCCTGGGATATAGATGCAAAAACGCCCGAAGAAGCTGAACAAGGGAAAATAGACGCGGTTGGATGGGGCAGCGCCAATTATGTCAAAGAAGGCGAGTCCGTTGTTAGCGCAAGCATGGGAGAAAGCATTGAAAGAAAGTCTGCCGCTACTTCAACAGCGGAAACTATGGCGGCTGGCGGAATTCATGAAAAATCAGGCAATGGATATGACAGCGATAATAATAGCAATGATTTTGTAGTTAGAAATAGCTCTGGCCCGCAAACATTAAGCAGTTCAAAAGAGCCGCGACCGGAAATTTCTAATGGATTAGTTCATCTTTGGCATTTTGATGAGTGTAAAAATGCGACATCAAGCGACAGTATTAGCTCCGCTGATTTAGCTAACAATGATAATAAATGGGAAGTCGGTAAATGGGATTGTAGTATTAGACAATATAGCGATTATGAGAATATGACGACTTCATTCGCGGATTCCTTAAATGTTAATAATTTTACAATCAGTTTTTATTATAAATTTCCCCATAATAATTCCCGTCCTTATTTTAGATTTTTTAATGACAGTAGCGATCAGCTGAAAATGCTTTTTTATCCTTATTATACAGAAGTATGGGGGTTGCCGCATGAAGGAATGTGGCGCTATGAAGATATTGAATGGCCATACGGCGATGATTGGCATCAGATTACTTTAACAGTAAATAGCAATATCGGCTATTGGATTTTATATCTTGATGGAAATGAATTTTATCGCGAGGCAATGGATTATAATATGTTTATATCTAACAGCTTTGAGATTAATGGAGATAATAATTATAATTTAATTGATGAAATAGCAGTCTGGGATAGGGCACTTGGCAGTGAAGAAATAAAAGATATTTTTGATGCAGACTTGCCTTTGTCTCCTTACAAGGAGCGCGATCCACAGCAATCAGCTCAAAAAATTCATTATTGGAATTTTAATGAAGGTTTTGGAAGTACTGCTTATGATATTATTGGAAATGATAATTTAACTGTTAATGATTCGTCGTGGGTAATAAATGGCTACGCAAGCAGCAGTATTTGGCAAACTTATCATAGTCAATATAGCATTGAAGCAAATCTGGGCACAGCGATAGATAGCCAGGATTTATCAATAGATTTTTGGTGGCGCAACGAATCTTTTCCTTATGAGGGCCGCGGAAGTTTAATGTTGAATAACAATAATAATGAAACTATGTTTGGCATTACAGCTACTCATATAAATGCGTATTATTACTATAATGGAAATAAGTTTTTAATATACAGCATCCCTAATGATGATCAGTGGCATCACATAGCTTTAGTTTATGATTCTTATCTATATAAACTTTATTTTTATGTTGATGGCGCTGAAAAAGCGACTAATTCAGTTATTTGGTTTCAGCAGCCAATAACTAAGCTTCAGATTTATGGCGAGAATAATAGGCAAGAAATAGATGAAATAAATATTTGGGAAGGAGCATTAACCGCTGAGCAGGTTTTAGAAATTTATAATCAATAATATAATCGTTGTTGCAGGATTACGCTCCTGCAACATAACGGATGCCGTATAATCACAGGTTGCAAGTTGCGGGAGAGAATCCCGCTTTGTTATGAAAATAAAAAATAGGCCAGTTATTTTAAACCAGCCTGTTTTTAATTGGTTACCAGAAAAATCCGAAGTTAAATGAGGGAAGCTCGAAGTCGGATATTATGCTCCAGGCCAACGGTATGGCCAACCAATAAAATGCAAAAAATAGGAAAGCAATCAGAAATAACAAACATAAGATATCGGAAAACTTCAGTTTTTTTGTATTTATGCCCATGTCTTTAAAAAGATCAGCGTCCATGTTTTTTGAAAAATCAATAAAATGATTCATTGCATTCCCTCCTTTATAATTGATCGTAAACTGCTTTTGTTTTTTTTATCATTTTGGCCAGACTGAAATCCAGACTTTTGTTTTTTGCCTGCCCCCCTATTTTTTTTCTTAAGATTGAATTATTTATTAATTTGATTATATTTTCCGCAATTGGCTGCGGATTTTTTGGATCAATTAGCCGGCCGGTTTCATTATTTTGTATTAATTCCGGATTTCCGCCCACTTTAGTGGCGATAATCGGCAAGCCGGCCTGCATGGCTTCAATAATCGTATAAGACAGGCCTTCTTTTATTGATGAGCAGACATATATATCAAAGGATTTTAGCAGGCTGGCGGCGTTTTTAATATTTCCGGCTAAAATTATATTTTTGGCTAAATTATATTTTTTGATAAGCGCTTCCAACTCCGGTTTTTGGCGACCTTCCCCGATGATAAAAGTTGAAAGTTGAAGGTTTAAAGTTGAAAGTATCTTTATAGCTTTTATTAGATATTCATAGCCTTTGGTTTTATAGAGGTTGCCGATTGCTCCTATGATGATATTGGATATTGGATATTGGATATTGGATATTTTGAATAATCTTTGTTGGGCTTCTTCTTTTGATAGAAATTTAATTTGTTCAATGCCGTTGTAGATAGTAATTAATTTTTTAGGATTGCAAATTTTTTCTTTGATTGCGGTTTGCCGGTCATGCTCGGAAACGCAGATAATTTTATCTTTAAAACAGGAAGTTAATTTTTCCGCGTATTTATAAAATAAGCCGCTTCTCCCCGGTTCATTAAAGACCCAACCGTGGACAGTGTAGATGGTTTTTGGTTTTTGGTTTTTGGTTTTTGGTTTAGATAAGAAAGTCGCGACTGAGCCTAAGATTGAAATTTTGGAGGAATTGAGGTGAATAATGTCAGGCTTGGTTGATTTTATTATTTTTATTATCTCCAACAAAGCTAAAAAATCGCGCCAGGGGTTAATCGCGCGTTTAAGGTGCTTTAAGTAAATATATTTAATATTTTTTTTATCTAATTTTTGGTAAAGTTCGCCGTCATAACCCTGCTCCCCGCCAGCAATAACAACATTGTATTCCTGGCTTATATTAGCCGCTAAACTGTAAATATATTTTTGGGCACCGCCAAAATCGGATTGGGTTATTAAATATAATATTTTTTTCATATTTTTTTATTGACTTTTACGTTCTTTTATTTAATAATAACTAATAGATAGGAAAAAATCAAGTTTAATTATTTTAAATATAGAAAAGCTAATTTTAGCTGTTTTTTGTTAAATTATTATGAAAGATAAAAAAATAGGTTTTATCGGCCAGGGTTGGATAGGCAAGCACTACGCCGACGATTTTGTAAATAGGGGATTTAATAATGTAGTTCGTTATAGTTTAGAAGAGCCTTATTTGGAAAACGGAGAAAAGATTAAAGATTGCGAGATTGTTTTTATAGCCGTTCCGACTCCGACTACGGTTAAAGGGTTTGATGGCAGTATTTTGCGGCAGGCCGTAAAAAAAGTCGGTCAGGGGAAAATCGCTGTTATTAAATCAACTTTATTGCCAGGCACTATTGAGGAGATCCAAAAGGAAAACCCGGGAATTTTTGTTTTACATTCGCCGGAGTTTTTATCAGAGGTTAGGGCGGCTTATGATGCGGCCCATCCTAATAGAAATATAATTGGCATACCGAAAATGAATGATGAATATAAAAAGAAAGCCGAGGAAGTATTGGCAGTTCTTCCCCTGGCGCCTTATAAATTAATTTGTCGGGCCGATGAAGCTGAATTAATTAAATACGGCGGTAATTGCTGGTTTTATTTTAAAATTATTTTTATTAATCTTTTATACGATTTGGCGCAAAAATCAGGTTTAAATTACGAAGTAATTAAAGAGGCTATGGCGGCTGACCCGAGAATCGGCTCAAGTCATCTGCGGGCGGTTCACGACACCAAAGATGAAATTCATAATGGACAATTAAATTTTAATGATTTTCACCTTGAACCAAGGCATAAATCGGGTCGGGGTGCTGGCGGACATTGTTTTATTAAGGATTTTGCCGCTTTTACCGAATTTTATAGAAAGCAGATTGGCGATGAAGCCGGAATTAAAGTTTTAGAAAGCCTGAAAGATAAAAATATTGATTTATTAGTTAAAAGCAATAAAGATCTGGATTTATTGGCCGGAGTTTATGGTGAGGAAGTTTTAAAAGATAACCAATAATTGTTTTAAAATTTTTAGAGGGATAATTAAATAATGCCAAATAATCAATACTCAATATTAATTCAACCCTCAATATTCAAATATTCAATTGAATGTTAATTTATTCCCGCAGGGTTGCGGGATAAATGAATATTAAATGAATGTTTTGTGTTGGATATTGGATATTTTAAAATTTTATGTCAAAATGTTTAGTTACCGGCGGAGCCGGATTTATCGGCTCTAATTTAGTAGATGAATTAATAAAAAGAGGAGATGAGGTTGTGGTTATAGATAATTTGTCTACCGGAAAAAAAGAAAATTTAAATCCAGAGGCAGAATTTATTGAAGCTGACCTTAGGGATTTAGATAAAATTGAGCCGCATTTTGAAAACGTGGATTATGTTTTTCATACCGCCGCTTTGGCGCGGGTGCAGCCTTCGATAGAAGACCCGGTTAAATATAATGACCATAATGTCAATGGCGTTTTGAATGTCTTGGTCGCTTCCAAGGATGCTAAAGTTAAAAAGGTAATATATTCGGCTTCTTCTTCGGCTTATGGCAATAACGAAGATGGTCCGCAATCAGAAGATATGCAAGGAGTGCCGATGAGTCCGTATGGACTGCAAAAATATATCGGTGAATTATATTGCCGGCTTTTTAGTCTTGTTTATAAATTACCGACTGTTTGTTTAAGATATTTTAATGTTTATGGCAAAAATATGGTTTTAGAAGGCGCTTATGCCTCGGTAATAGGGATATTTGGTAAGCAGAGAATGGAGGGAAAGCCGTTGACTATTGTCGGCGACGGCGAACAGAAAAGATGTTATACCTATGTTGATGATATTGTCAGAGCCAATATTTTAGCGGCGGAAAGCGAGATTAGCGACGGCCGGGCGATAAATATTGGTAACAGCAAGGAGTTTACTGCGAATCAAATTGCGGCCATGATCGGCGGCCCGACCACCAATATTCCGGCCAGGATTGAGCCGAGAAGAAATTTATGCGACAACTCTTTGGCTAAAAAATTATTAAATTGGGAGCCGACTATGAATTTAGATAAATGGATTGTTGGCTATAAAAAGGAGTTGGGAATCTGATAATTTTAGATTGAAAATTTATTATTTATTATTAATTAAAATATGAATAATAAAATTTTAGCAATAAAAAAATTAAAAAATATGAGAAAAGAAATAAGTGATTGGAGACAATTAATACTTAGTAATTCAAGAAAGATTCAAGAAGAGAAAAAAACTATTGAAAAGTATGGAACAATATTTAATCCTGCCAATTTGAAAAATTTGACTAAGGAAGACTTTAAATCCTTTTTACTGATTAAAAATAACAGACATTGGGAAGGTATTCATCGCCAGGGTAATATAATTACTTCCGACATGGATAGATTGAAAAAAGGGTTAGAGGTTTTATTGGATGAAAGTAAAGACATAAAGGAAAGATTGGATTTTTTATTTCCCCCCAAGGGACAAAATTACATCAAAGGCTTGGGCAGGGCAATAGTTACCCCAATTTTATTAGTTGTTTATCCCGATAAATATGGAGTTTATAATTCTAAAAGTGAGAAGGGTTTAGAAAAAATGAAATTTTTACCAAATTTTAAAGGAAAAAGTTTTGCCAAAAAGTATATTGAGATTAATAGAATTTTAAATGAATTAGCTTTGGAATATAAATTAACTTTATGGCAATTAGACGAATTTGTTGGCAGTATAGTGCTTGGCGGCGGTGGTGTAACTGAAATTAAAGGTCAAGCTATTGTAGATGAAGTTGACGGAGAACAACTGGAAAGTTATGAAGATTTTGGTCTGGAATCACATTTGGAAGATTTTTTAGTTGAGAATTGGGAAGGATTAGAATTAGGTAAAAAATATTCAATATTGGAAGAAGATGGCGATATGGTTGGTCAACAATATCCAACTCCGATAGGGGTTATTGACATTTTGGCCCAAAGTAAGGATGGCAAAGAATGGCTTGTTGTTGAGTTGAAAAAAGGAAGAAGCGGCGATCAGGTTGTCGGTCAGCTATTGCGATATATCGGCTGGATTAGAAAAGAAAAAGCTAAAGAGAAAGAAGAGGTAAAAGGATTAATTATTGTTGGTGAAATAACAGATAAATTAAAATATGCTTTAGAAACTGTTGATAATGTGGATTTGATGGTTTATTCCGTAAATTTTAAATTGAGAAGAGAAGATGAATTATAAGATTTGAACGAAGAAATTTAAAGGATTATAAGAAATGGGTTTTAGAAAAATTATTTAAAGATTATAATAAAAAAATATATTTTAGTTTTGCCAAAAAGATTATTAAAAAAAGGCATGACGCCTTAAAGTATATTTTTACAATGAAATAATTTTTATTTATGAAAAAAATTTTAGTAACCGGCGGGGCCGGCTTTATTGGTTCCCATTTATGTGAAAAGTTATTAGAGTTAGGCAATGAAGTAATTAGTTTAGATAATTATTTTACCGGCAAGGAAGAAAACCATATAGACGGTGTTAAATATATTAGGGGCGAGACAAAAGATATTGAAAATTTAGTAAAAGAAGAGCCGGAGATAGTTTATCACCTGGGAGAATATTCGCGCGTTTTAACCAGTTTTACCGATGTCAGGCAGGTATGGAGATTAAATATAGTCGGGACTTTTAATGTTTTGGAATTTTGCCGACAGAGAAATATCAAAATAGTTTATGCCGGTTCAAGCACTAAATTCGGCGATAATATCGGCGGCCGGGACGACTCTCCCTACGCTTGGAGCAAGGCCAACAATACGGAGTTGGTTAATAATTATCATCGTTGGTTTAATCTGCCTTATGTTATCACGTATTTTTATAATGTTTACGGCGGCCGGGAAATGAAAGAAGGTAAATACGCTACCGTGGTTGGGATTTTTACCAATAATTTTTTAAATAATAAGCCGCATTTAATAAATTCGCCTGGCACGCAAAGGCGGGCCTTTACCCATATTGATGATATTATTGACGGTTTGATTTTGGCCGGCGAAAAAGGCCAGGGCGACGGCTACTGTATTGGCTCGGAAATTACCTATTCGGTTTTGGAAATTGCCAAGATGTTCGGCGGAGAAATAAAGATGTTACCAGAGAAAAAGGGCGACCGTCGCATGACCACTATTGATTTAACTAAAATAAAAGAATTGGGCTGGCAGGAGAAAAATAATATTATAGATTATATTAAAGATATTAAAAATGAAAGCAGGCAATAACAAAATATTAATTTTTTCAACCGCCTATTTTCCTTTTATGAGCGGGGCTGAAATGGCGGTGGATGAAATCGCCAAGCGAAATGATGATTTTGAATTTGACCTTATTACCGCGCGAATGGACAGGAAATTAACCAAACAAGACAGACATAATAATATTAATATTTATCGGGTCGGTTTTGGTTTAAAAACTATAGATAAATTTTTATTGCCCTTTTGGGGATATCTGAAGGCGAAAAAATTATATTTTAAGAATAATTATAAAATCGTTTGGTCGCTTATGGCCAGTCAGGGTAGTATTGGCGCTTCTTTTTTAAAAATAAAATTTCCCCAAACTAAACTGCTCTTAACTTTGCAAGAAGGGGACGAAGAGGAATATTTAAAAAGGTATGTTTTAGGGATTAATTGGCTATACAAATTGCTTATCAGGCCGTGGTATTTGTTGGTTTTTAAAAAAGCATCTTACGTTACGGTTATAAGTGAATATTTAAAGAAAAGAGCGCAAAAAAACGGGTTTAAAGGTGAAATAGCAATAGTTCCCAACGCGGTTGATTTAGAAAAATTTAGTCAAGAATTATTACCGGAAGAGCTGGACGAGGTAAAGAGAGAATTAAATAAAAAACCGGCAGAAAAATATTTAATTCATACCGGCCGATTAAACTACAAAAATGCTTTGGATGATGTTATTAAGGTTTTGCCTCAAATTTCAGCCAATGTGAAATTTTTATTGATAGGCAGCGGTGAAGAGTTAAAAAAATTAAAAAGTTTATCTAAAAAATTAAAAGTTGAAAATAGGGTAATATTTAAAAAATTTGTTCCGCATGAACAAATGGTAAAATATTTAAAAGTGGCTGATATTTTTATCCGCCCTTCTTTATCCGAAGGTTTGGGCAGTTCTTTTTTGGAAGCAATGGCGGCGGAAGTTTTGGTAATCGCCACGCCGGTCGGCGGTATTCCGGATTTTTTAGAGGATGGAAAAACCGGCTGGTTTTGCAAAGTCCGCGCCCCTCAGAGCATAGCGGAAAAAATAAAATATGTATTGGACGAAAAGAATAAAGCCGAAGTGAATAAAGTAATAGACAGGGCTAGGCAAATGGTTGAAGAAAAATATAACTGGGATAAAATTGCCAAAGATATGAAAGGTGTTTTTAATAAATTATAATATGGTAGCATTCATAATAAAGCAAATATATAAATACAAAACTTTTGTTAAATATATTATTTCTGGCTGTTTGGCCGGCGGCACTGATTTGATATTACTGTTTGTTTTTACCGATATTTTTGGAATATGGTATTTACTGTCGGCCGTATTAGCTTTTATATTGGCTTTTTTTGTCAGTTTTTTTCTGCAGAAATTTTGGACATTTCGGGATAATAATCGGGAGAAAATGTTCGGGCAAATGAAGTCATATTTTATTGTTTGTGTGATTAATTTAGGAGTTAATACGGTAGGAATGTATATTTTAGTGGATAAATTTAAGGTAATGTATATATTGGCGCAGATAATTATGAGCGGCCTTATTGCTATCAGCAGTTTTATTATATACAGGTTTTTTATTTTTAAAAAACAAAAGCTTATTTTGCCGAACGGAGAAAATAAAAAGTTAAAAATTTTAATTGCTACCGGAATATATCCGCCCGATATCGGCGGGCCGGCAACTTACGCCAAAAAATTATCAGAAGAACTGGCAAGACTAGGCCATGAAATTAAAATTATAAGCTACGGTGAATGTGGCGGTGGTGAAAAAAATCTATATTTAATAGGTCGTAAAACCAATATTATTTTTCGCTATTTAAAATATTTTTTCCAGGCATATCAATTAAGCGGGCGAGTTGATTTGGTTTATATATTGGATTTAATGAGCGCCGGCCTGCCGGCGACAATTGCCGCTAAATTTAAAAGCAGAAGAGTGGTTTTCAGGACCGGTGGAGATTTTTTATGGGAAAAAGCTTTCCAGTCCGGCTGGACCGATTTGCCTTTACGAAAATATTATGAATCAAAACATAGCGGGAAAGAGAAGCTCTTACTGAATTTATGCCGCTGGCTCGTTAACAAAATTGATTTAATATTATTTTCCAGCCAATTGCAGGCCGAAATTTACCGAAAATATTACGGACTGCCTGTTAATAAAATAGTAATTATTTATAACGCCAGTCCGGCTCTGTCAGAAGTTAAACCCGACAATAACTACAATAATTCTGTCGTTTATGCCGGTCGGCTGGTGAAATTAAAAAATTTAGAGAGGCTAATAAATATTTTTGCCAAAATTGATAATAAACAGACAAAGCTTTTAATATTCGGGGAGGGGCCGGAAAAAAATAAACTAAAAATTTTGATAAAAAAATTGGGAGCGGACGATAAAATTATAATTAAAGAAAAAGTTGAACATAAAAAATTGCTTGAAATAATTTCCGGGTCCAGATTTTTTATTTTGCCTTCCGTTACCGAAATCAGCCCTAATTTGGCCCTTGAATGTATTGGCTTGGGTCAGCCGATTATATTAACCAAAGAGACCGGATTAAAGAGCGATTTAACAAACAATTTAATAAAAATTAATCCTTTGTCAGAAGACGATATCAGGGATAAAATTAATTTTTTATTAAAAACCGATAATTTAATAAAATATCGGCAAGAACTTAAGAATTTAAAGATTGGCCAGAGAGAATGGAAGGCTGTGGCCATTGAACATATAAGCGCGTTTAATATATCAAGATGAAAAAAGTATTGTTAATTAATCCGCCTTTTAATATTGCCAAGGAAAATTACGACAGTTCTATTTCCGTCGGGTTATTAAGTATAGCTTCTTATTTGGATAGTAAGGGGATAGAGGTTGAAATAATTGATGGGGTGCGGCAAAAAAATTATTTAGAATTAATAAATAAAAAGGCCGGCGAGTTTGAGATAATCGGGATTTCAGTAATGACCACGCAGGTGGCTAAGGCCTTGGCGATTTCGCGGCTGGTTAAAGAAAAAAATCCGGATAGCGTTATTGTCTGGGGCGGTTCTCATCCGACCTTTTTCCCTCAAGAGACCGTTGTTCACCCGTTAGTTGATATTGTTTGTTATGGAGAAGGCGAGAAAACACTTGAGGAGCTGGCCAGCGGTCGGTCTAAAGAAGAAGTAAAAGGCATTGCCTATAAAGATAAAAATAATGAAATTAAAAAAAATGAGCCTCAGGGATTGGTTGACCCGCAGACAATGCCTTTGTTTAACTGGGAAATAGTCCCCAGGGAAATTTTAGAGAATTTATTTTTAATTCCTTCTTTAACTTCGCGCGGCTGTCCGCATCAATGCACTTTTTGCATAAATGCTATTTTAAAAAACAGGTGGCGTCCGCGCACGGCTGGGCAGGTTTTGGAGGATTTAAGAATAATTAATAGTAAAGAATATTTTAGAGGGAAAAAATTAAGGTTTTGGGACGAGAATTTTTTTGTTGATATCAGGCGGGCCAAGGAAATAATTAACGGCATGATTGCCAGAAATTTATCCCGGCCCTGGGAAACTACGGTGCGGGCGAATTATTTGCGAAGCGGAATGATTGATGATGATTTTATGGCTAAGCTAAAAAAATCAGGCTGTTATCTTCTTTCTTTCGGGGCCGAGTCGGGCTGTCCGCGCATACTGAAAAAAATAAAAAAAGGAATTGTGCCGGCT
>Ga0268276_1002551_pt1 | contig 15379 bp, 16 predicted proteins | sample saktaG_4_FD_190145 | JGI IMG/M metagenome (GOLD analysis project Ga0268276, IMG submission 190145) | Saline water microbial communities from Sakinaw Lake, British Columbia, Canada - sak_2010_1_5_45m | ecosystem: Environmental > Aquatic > Non-marine Saline and Alkaline > Saline ...
GATATAGAGATAATTATTCATTGTATAAAATATGCAATTAGTCAGATTTCTGGCAAGTCTTATTGCAGAATAACTGAAAGAAAAACAGACATTCAAACCATAAAAAAGGGCTATGGAAAAGAATTATTAATAATGGCTAAAAGAAGAGAAAAAAGATTTTCAAAAAAACGACTTAAATGGACTTATAAGAGAGGATATCTTTCCCCTAAAGAAATCAAGAAATACATAAAACAATCAAAAATAAAATGACAAAATCAAGAAAATCAAAATCACAAATCATCGCGCAAGGAGCAGAAGCCATTCTGATAAGAAATGGAAAAATCCTGAAAAAAAACAGAATAAAGAAAGGCTACAGGCATCCCGAACTAGACTCTATCCTGAGAACCTGGAGAACCAGGCATGAATCCAAGATAATGGAAAGAGCATCCAAGATTATTCCGGTTCCAAAAATAGGCGAAACAACCGAACATGAAATAGAGATGGATTTCATTCCAGGCCAGAGGCTAAGCCAATGTCTAGATTCTTTGCCAGAAAAAAAGTCTCTGGAAATCTGCAGGAAGATTGGACAACAGGTTTCAAAAATTCATCAATCAAACATAATTCATGGAGACTTGACAACAAGCAACATGATCCTCTCAAAAAATAAAAACAAAGAGGCAATTTATTTCATTGACTTCGGCCTAAGCTTTCATAGCCAGAGAATAGAAGACAAAGCAGTAGATCTGCACCTAATCAAGCAAGCCTTTGAGTCAAAACACTTCAGAAAAGCAGGCAAGTATCTAAAAAGCATACTCGAAGGCTATACAAAATCCAATCCAGAATCTGCCCTCGTTTTAAAACAACTCGAAAAGGTTGAGTCCAGAGGGAGATATAAAGGAAAGCACTAGATAGTCTCTATAAAAATAAAACAATAAGTTTAAAAAAGCTCAAAAGCCATATCTTAATATAAGCCTTAAAATGGGACGAATAAAATCACTACCAATAAAAAGAACAACTCGAGAATTGCTCGAGAAATATCCTACTCTGTTATATCAAGATTTTGATAAAAACAAGCCTATTCTTTCTAAGACAGTTGACGCAGACAAAAAGACAAGGAACAAAATAGCCGGATATGCTGCAAGACTTGTCAAGAAACAGAAGAAGAAAAATTAGATATTTGTCTATTCAACAAAAAAGTATATAAATCTGTGAACCCTGTCAAAGAAGACAACTACCATAAATAACACGGAGGTTAAAAATGGCACAAAACAACGAAAATGTGGTTCTTATTGGTGGAAAGCCTTTCATGAACTATATAACGGGAGTGGTAATGCAATTTACGACCAAAGGCGCAAAAGAAGTAGTGATAAAGGCGCGAGGCAAGTTCATAAGCAGAGCAGTAGATGTAGCCGAAGTGTCAACAAAGCGATTTCTAAAAGAAAATGGCATAACCACTAGCAACATTAAAATTGACAGCGAAGAATTTGAGAACAAGGAAGGTAAGAAAGTAAATGTCTCTATAATTGAGATAACCCTTAAGAAACCATAAACCGGCATAAAAGAACTCAAAAATCAAGGACAATTTATTGAATTTTTCTTTGAATTACTCTCTTAATCTAAATACCAAAATCTTAAAATACCCTGTTTCTTAGTCAATTTATGGCTGTGTATCTCAGTGGTAGAGAGCGTGTCTCATAAGCACGATGCCGGGAGTTCGATCCTCCTCACAGCCATCTACCCCCGAGAAAAAGGTTTAAGAATACAGAAATTTTCTTTAATAATAGAAAAATGTTAGAGTATCTATTAATGGCTATCTTTTTAGGATTAGATGCTTTTATCTTGACGAGGTCTATAAAAGATCAAAAAAAGAAAAGAGTCCCAAAGAAGTATCCCTTTGTTTCTTTCATAATGCCAACCTTCAATGATAGCCATATGATCAGAAAGACTCTCAAAAGCATATCCGATTCATACAAAGGAAAGTCCGATATAACCATAATAAATGATTGCAGCACAGATAACACAAAAGAAGTTCTGAAAAAACTCTCTAAAGAGTATAAATTCAAATTAATCAATAACGAAAAGAACCTAGGAAAAGTAGCCTCGGTCAACAAAGCAGCAAAACTCGCAAAAGGAGAGATACTATTTGTTGTTGATACAGATGTTATCCTAAATAAAGAATCTGTTGACGACATTCTAGCCAGACTTGAATCAAAGAAAGTTGCAGCTGCGGCCTGCCACTACAAACCCATAGAGCCAAGCCTTCTGTCTAAGATGCAAGAAATGGAATACAGCCTCCAGACAGTCCTAAATAATAATGTTAAAATCGCAATGATAGGCGGTTGCTTTGCAATCAAAAAAGATATTTTCAAAAAAGTTGGCTATCTCTCAAAAGAGAATATAACTGAAGACCTCGACCTTGGACTAAAAATTCAAAAAGAAGGATTTGAAATAGAACAGAGTATGCACAGAGTAGGAACTTATACCCCTCAGAGCATAAAAACGCTTGTGAAACAAGAGCTCAGATGGAGCAGCGGCACTCCTCAAGCAACCTATAAGCATATGGGCTTCATATCAAAAAGGCCTTTCTCAAAGATGCTACTAGTCGCTTTCCTTGTCTTAGCAGGACTGCTATACGCTTCAATCGCCCCGCTAGATCCTAAATGCATCTTTGGTGTCTGCTCTCTTCCAGGAATAACTCCTCTTTTGATAATGCTTCCATTAATTTTTATCCCTTATGCTATTTTCTCAGACAATCTAAAAGTCAATATCAAGAAACCCCATTTTATTCTTGCAATAATCCTCTTTGCATATATCTACTTCCCATTCATGATGGTGATATCAATTGCAGGTATAGCAAACGGCTCATTCATGTACTTTAAGTTAAAGAAGGGCGGCACAGTAGGTTGGCAAGGAGAAGATTAAAATTCAAAAATTTTCTAAGGTTTTGTTACCACTTTATAAATAATAAAGTTTATAAACGTGGACACTAATTTCTCTTGATGACAGAAGACAAAGAAAATCCATTAGATGAAATTATGAAAAAGGCCATAATTGAATTAGGCCCAATACATTCTTCCTTGCTGATACATTCCAATTGGACCATTAACGAAGGAACACTAACCATCGATATTCCAAAAGATATTTGTTCTTGTTCTGATAAATTAAAAACAGGGGTTCAAGATTCTCTAGGAGACACTTACAGAGTAGAAATTAATCCAGTAACAACTCTCCTCCCAGAAGAACGCAGATATGTCACGTTAGTGGACGCCATATATCCTGCCTCAGACGAAGCTTCATCAGGAAAATTAAAGGGTTTAGAAGAAAAACTCGCGATTGTAGAATCTACTAGAAAAAAACTTTTAGGGAGAGACAGAGTAGAGGCAAGAAAAAGATACGTCCCCTCCAGTTCACAAGGAATGGGGACCAAACAAATCTTAGATGCTTCTTCCCCACGAGAACTATCCCTATTCCCCTATCCCTTTGTTTTTGTTCATGGTCCATTAGGAGTCGGGAAAACTTCATTTGTAAGAGCAGTAATTGATTCTCATCTTGCAGGGTATTCAGAATGGATAAAAACCGCTACGCCCGAGAAAGCTCAGAGAATTCCTGCTCCAAGAGTAATGTATTACCCCGATTTAGGATCATTTGTTGATGATTTAACAAGCACCATCGAGGTTCAAAAGAAAATGAATAAAGATTTAATTACCCAATTAAAAAGAACAAAATTGCTTGTTATTGAGGGGGTAGAGGGTCTGGGAAAAGGAGCTAAAGTAAGAAGTACTGAAACCTTAATAGAAGTTGTAGAAAGCATCCTTTCACCAGCCAATTATGGAAGAGTTATCTTAACTTCAAATGTTCCACTTGAAGAAATTTTTCCATTGGAAAGAAGAACAGAACAAAGAGACCTATACCATCTTATATGTGGAGCATTGAATATTCCTCTTAAGACTCTTGATGAAGTTCAGATTGATGAAAAAAGAGATATGTTTTATAGATTTTTAGCAAGACAATTAGGAAGGTACGACTTTGATAATCCACGAAAACAAAAAAGGCAGATCAAAACCCTTTCTGAAAAGTTTTTCCCTGCTTCATTCCAAATAGACCAAGCCCTAGGGGTTGCTAGAGTCTATAATCAGCTACTAGGAATGACAAGGAACATCTCTGCAGGAAGAAGAATAGATAAAAGAAGAGATTTAGTAGAAATAACCAAAGAAGTTTGTGGAACCTTTTCCAGGGCTAATGAAACAGAAGAACTTTCTGAACTAAACCTAATGAGGGAATTAAGTCTTGGAGCTTATCAAGGATTAACAATGGACAATGAAATAACAATTGCTCAATGGGTAACCCAACCAGAAGATGATCCAACCTCACTGTCCTACAGAATTAAAGCAGCTGCTGCATTTGCTCTATTCTTATCAGGTACAAGAAAAAAGAAAGGTTATGAAATGAGCGTTATTTCGAGAAAGTTTGGGGGAGTTGACATTATTGAAGCGAGCGGCAAATATCTCCCTTCAAGTATTCCCGATACAACAAATGCGCAGTCACTTTTCACTTATTTTATGGGCCAGATAAAATCCTGAACGCCCCCACGAGGATTCGAACCTCGGTCACCGGTTTTTTGCTTTTCCCAGGAGTTCTTAAGAACCTTGGGTCTTACCGCAAACCAGCATTCTATCCGCTGAACTATGAGGGCACAAAGAACAAATTTGTTTTGGCTTTTATAATTTTCCTATTTAGAATAAAGCATAAGTGCTTTTTTGCCCAAGCAAAAACAATGCTAGCACTCCAGATTAATAATGCATAACTCTCTATTTTCTCCAAGACGCGTTTTGTGCTTCAGCAGTCTTGCCCTTTAAATCAATCTCTCTTGCTTCCCCTCTTCAAAAATCGCAACACCATACTCCCCATCAAATCCTGGCTTGACTTTAATCTTTCCTTCGCGATTTCTTATAATAGCATTTGCAATGCTTGGGCTAGTAATTTTAACAAGTTCTCCTTGTGGAACATTCAAAAGAATATTGAATTCATTCTTGAATTCAAAAATTAATTTATTGTATTCTTGCCAGACTTTCTTTGTGGCCATTGCACTCCCTAATAATCCCGAAAGAATTTCATGCAAAGGCAGAAGTGTTTTGAAAGGCTTAGCCCAAACAGGCTTATATCCCTCGGGCCGATCTTTATCAGCTAGTTCTCCAACACGGTTCATAACACCAATTACCAAATTCTTGTGACAAACAGGACAAATCCCCCCAAGTTTCTTACTCTCTTCAGGAGAGCATGAAAATTTGCACAACCTGTGTCCATCAAAATGATACTTGCCGTAATTCGGAGAAGTTTCAATTGTAAAATCAACTTCCTTGGCCCTTATTGCTCCGATTATTTCTTTGTAATCTAATTTTTTCAGATTAAAAGAAGTCGCCTCTCTTCCAAGTCTCCAGGGCCAAAATGAATGTGAATCTGAAAAAGATAGAATAGAGTATTTATCCAACATCGAGAGCCTCCAATTCATTTCAGGGTCAGAAGACATTCCTGTTTCAAATGCATGAATATACTTGACTTGATCTCTAAATGCCTGCTCCATAGAATCAAAGCCAGTGCTAGAACCAAAGACTCCGAACCAAGGCGTCCAAGCATGGGCAGGAATAACCTCGATATCTCTTGAGATTTTCATCATGTCTTCAACAAACTGATCGCAGGGAATTTTGAATATGGGCCGCCCATCATAATCTATTCTTCCATGACTCAAAAGATAAGCCGTAATCTGATCAACAATATCAAAACTTGGGGCAAGCAAAACAAGATGAACCCTCCTGCCTTTTCCATCCTGCGTATACATCAAAGAAATTTCATTTGTTAAAATAAACGGAAATCCGCCTTTTGTCTTCAAGATTCCCGAGCCGTCCTCACTAAGTTCGCGTTTTAACTCTTTAATCCATTCAGGATGTGAAAAATCCCCTGTTCCAAGAACATCCAATCCTTTTATTCTAGCCCACTTCTCCAAATTCTCTATACTAAGGTCTTTAGATGTCGCTCTGGAGAATCTTGAATGTATGTGCAAATCAGTTAGGATCTTCATAATATTTTAATCTAAAAGCATTATTTAACTATTACTATTCTCAAGGACATATTTATATTCTAAAGAGCAAGAATATTTATAAATAAACCACTTCTAAAAGGAATAGAGGCTAAATTTATTAAAAATGAGTGCAAAAAGAAGAGTATACTCTCTAAACGGTCTTCCTCCAGAAGTTGTAGCAGTCGCTTTTGCAAAGACCTCAAGAAATCCCGAGCCCTTTGACCAGATTGCTGCTGAGTTGAATGCAGATAAATCTCGGCAGTTCCATGAAAAATGGGTAGTTGGATACGGCCATGGCTCTGTAATGGAACATGCAGTTCTCTCTCTTGCTCTTGAAAATGTTTCTGTTCTTTTCACAAAGGTTCTTGAGGATAACAGATTAGCATCCTACACTGAAAAATCAACAAGATACCAAGTCTTTGATAAAGAACACTACTACAAACCAAAAGAAATAATGGACTCTGAACTTGGACAATTATACGAAGAGACTTCTGATTTTCTAATTGACACTTACACGGCCTTAGTCCCAAAGATGACTGAATTCATAAAAAATAAATATCCTAAACAAGAGAATGAACTTGAACCGGTTTATAACACCCGAATAAAAAATAATGTCCTTGATAATCTAAGATACCTGCTCCCAACATCGATTCTAACAAACTTAGGCATGACAATAAATTCAAGGAATCTCAGATGGGCCATAGTAAAGCTTCTCTCCAGCCCTATGCGAGAGATGAATGAAATCGGGCAAGAACTGAAAGACTGCGCCTCACAAATAACTCCAACGCTATTAAAGCATGCTGAAGAAAACCCCTTTATGAAAGAAAATGCGGCAAAAATGGCCGAGATATCAAAAAAATATATCTCAGGAATAAAATATGAAAAGACAAACGATGTCGAACTTGTTGAATACGATAAAGATGCTGAGAACAAAATACTCTGTTCTATACTCTATAAAAATACCAGCCTACCCTACGAAGAAATCAAAAAGAAGATAATTAATCTGACAAAAGACGAAAGAGATGAGATTCTTAACAAATCCTTCGAAGGCTTAGGAAAATTTGATGTCCCTATCCGAGAGACCGAGATGACTAATTATGTTTTTGATATGCTAGTTGATTACGGCGCATTTAGAGACATCCAAAGACATAGGATATGCACCCAAATTAATCCTGATTTTGATATATCATTTGGATACTCAATTCCGGCAGATATAACTGAAGCAGGCTTTGAGCCAGAATTTGTTAGATGCATGGAAAAAGCTAAATCTGCTTTTCTAAAAATAAAAGAAAAATTTCCCAAAGAAGCCCAATATATCATTCCTCTTGCATTCAGAAAAAGAGTCTTGATAAGCATGAACCTTAGGGAAGCTTTTCATTTTATACGATTAAGAACCGCACCACAAGGCCACACCGCCTATAGAAGAATAGCCCAGAAGATGTATGACCTAATCAATCAAGTCCATCCAACTCTAGGAAAAAATTTAGTGGTAAATAAATCCTAATTAACTAATTTAAAACATGTTAAAAGACGCAGATAAAGAAATTTTTGATATCATCGAAAGAGAAAAAGAAAGACAACAGAGGGTCATTGAACTTATTCCTTCTGAAAATTTCACGAGCCTGGCGGTTATGGAAGCAATGGGTTCTGTCTTGACAAACAAATACTCTGAAGGCTATCCAAACAAGAGATACTACGGAGGAAATGAGTTCATAGACCAGGCAGAATCACTCGCTGTAAAAAGAGCAAAAGAACTTTTTAATGCCGAACATGTAAATGTCCAACCCTACTCTGGAAGTCCTGCAAACATCGCAGTCTACTTCGCGCTCTTAAATCCAAAAGATAAAGTTCTTGGAATGAACCTAGCTCACGGAGGCCACCTAACTCATGGACATCCAATAAATTTCTCAGGAAAAATATTCAATTTTGTCCAGTATGGTCTAGACCCTGAAACAGAACTCCTAGATTATGAGAAGATTCGAGAAATTGCCCTAAATGAGCGACCAAAGATGATTGTCTCAGGAGCTTCAGCCTATCCAAGAAAAATTGATTTCAAAAAATTTCAGGATATCGCAGATGAAGTCGGGGCAGTCTCCTTCGCAGATATTTCCCATATCGCTGGACTAATCGTAGCCGGTGAACATACTAGCCCTTTTCCTTTTACAGATATCGTCACAACAACAACACATAAAACTCTTCGAGGCCCCAGGGGCGCGATGATCCTATGTAAAGAGAAATTTGCAAAAGACATTGATAGAGCAGTCTTTCCAGGGACCCAAGGAGGTCCGCATAACCACATAAATGCAGCAAAGGCAGTTGCATTCAAAGAAGCTTCAACACCTGAATTCAGAACATACATACAACAAGTTGTAAAAAATGCTAAAATCCTTGCAGAAGAACTAAAAAAATTCGGCTTCAGATTGATAACCGGGGGAACAGATAATCATCTTATCTTGATTGACATGACCTCTAAGAACATCACGGGAAAAGAAGCAGAAATCTTATTGGACAGCATCGGTATAACTACCAACAAGAACATGGTTCCTTTCGATAAAAGAAGTCCATTCGACCCATCGGGAATAAGGCTGGGAACACCAGCAATGACCACTCGGGGGATGAAAGAAAATGAAATGAAAATAATTGCCGAACTAATTAATAAAACAATTGAAAACAAGAGTAATGAAGAAACTTTAAAGAGAATCAGATCTGAAGTCCTTAATTTAACATCTAAATTTCCGCTCTACCCTGAACTTGACTAGATTTATGATTTAAATGAAAAAAGCGCATTAATACTAGATAAAGCGCATAAAATTAAATAGATTCATAACATATATCAACAATATTAAAAAATGGAAAACAAAAGAGGAAAATTCATAATAATTGAAGGAACCGATGGTTCTGGAAAGGGAACACAAACCGCCCTACTAGTCCAGGAATTAAAAGACCACGGCCACCAAGTCGAGACAATAGATTTTCCCAGGCACGGTGATCCTTCATGCAAACTAGTTGATCTCTATCTCACTGGATTCTTTGGAGATCCTACAAAGATGGACCCTATGTTCATTTCATGCTTCTATGCAATGGACCGCTATCTCAATAAAGAAAAAATAGAAAAATGGCTTGCCGAAGGAAAAATTGTTATCGCAGACAGGTACACCACCTCAAACATAGGACATCAAGGTGCCAAAGTCAGTGATGAAAAAGAGAGAGAGAATCTTTTCAATTGGATCTATAATTTTGAATTCAAAGAAATGACTCTTCCAAAACCCGATCTGGTCCTCTTTATTCATGTGCCTACTGAAATCGCTTTTGAATTAATAAAAAAGAAAAATCAAAGAGCCTATATACAAAACTCAAACCAGGATGGTCATGAAAAAAACATTGAGCATCTCAAGGCAGCAGAGAGTGCTTATCTTCATGCTTCAAAATTCTTCGGCTGGAAAATAATAGAGTGCACTGAAAATTCAAAGCTACTACCGATAGAAGACATCCACTATAAAGTCTGGGAGACCGTGTCTAAAGAACTTAACTAAGTAAACAAGTTAATTCGCTTCGCCCATAGCTCACATCTTAAAATAACAAAAGCGCATTAATGCTAAGTAAAGCGCATAATTTTTTATCAGATATTGTAACCTATATAAAAAAATCAATACTAAAAATTCTCTCTGAATTTTTTATTTCTTTATGCTGCAGGTTGCGACTTCATATTTTATGAAATCTTCTGTAAACTTGTCGAGATCCCATTTAGGAAAGTCCCTTGCATTAATCTGAAATGGATACAAAAACTTGCCTTGTTCGCCATACTCAAATCTCTTTGAATTTGCGGTTGCGACACACATCAAAGGGTCGTGCAATATCTCTATAGCAACCCCAGAAGGAGCTGTATTCGATAGTACAACGGCCGCATAGGTATGATCTCTGTCCATCCAAATCTCAACTTTAACCGGAACTGACTTATACAAAGGGAGCTTGCCTGAAATACTTATAAGTTCCTTAGCAACAAGATCCCTATACTTCGTCAAAAATCCTGCAAAAAAGTTCTCCAGTGCCTGTTCATCCAATTGAACTGTTACCATCTTTTTTAAATTTTCAAATTTTATCTCTTTTTTATTTAAGATTAATTTAATTCTTCGAATGCTGTCTTTTTAAAGTTTTAGATGCAAAAATAGATAAAACTTTAACTTGTCCAACAATGGTAAAGCGTATTAATAGAAAGATTTAAATATACAAATCTCTTATAAAATAATGGAGTTATCAGATAGAAATAGGAAAGTCGCAATATCCCGATGGAAAAAGGTTATGGCCAAAGAAAAGGCTAATATCTCTTCAGATAAAAAAACAACTAACCTCAAATCAGCTATTTGTGGTTTTTTGGCAGGCGATGGTAGTGTTCAGGCGAGGGATATGGGAAACTATGTCAAGTATCAAATTGATTTCTTTCCAGATGACAAGGTAATGCTGGAGGAATATATGAAGAATATGAAGAAGGTTTATAATAAAACGCCCAGGATTAAAAATTTCGGTAGGATGTATACTGTACGAATCAGCTCAAAAACAATCGGCGAGGATCTTTTAAAAGAAGCAAAATTTGGTCTAAAAAAATGGGAACTCCCAAATACCCTATTATCCAACATAAAGAATAAAAGAGCCTGGTTAAAAGCTTTTTTTTCAGCAGAAGGTTATATCAACCAAAAATCAATAAAAGTTCAAACAGTAAATGAAAAAGGTATGCATCAGGTATCAACATTACTCGAGGAATTCTCTATACCACATAAAGTCTACAGTTATCTCCCAAAAAACAAAGCCCATTCTAAAGTACACATTATTATGATAGTTAAAAAAGAAGGGCGAAAACAATTTTATAAGAAAATTGGATTTTGGCATTCTAAAAAAATGGAAATACTTAAAAGGTCTGTTTAGGATTAATACTTATGCCGCGGTCACGTAACGGTATCGTAAAGGCCTGGAATCAAAGACCATAAAGCCTTGCCCGAAAGGGCATCGGGGTTCGACTCCCTGCCGCGGCGTCTCCTTGATAACAAACTTTTTATAGGACTCTACTCCTGCTAATCATGAGGTGATAGGCCTCAGACCTAATTCTGGGAATCAAGATGCCAAAACGAAGGTTTCCAATAAAGTTAGAAGAAATTTATATTTGCCCAAGTTACGACACTCTTGCGTTTGCTAAACTAATGGAAAAATTAGATGACCCCTTGCCAGTTCCCCTATGCGGCATTGTTATAGACTATCCTGGAAGTTTATATCAAAAATCAGATAGGGTGTCGGCAGTCTCTCGTTTAAGAGATATACATCAATTAGGTATCGCCGACAGACAAGCCAACCACTCGAGTGCATGCGGCACACGCTACTCTCATTCCCTCCTTGTTGCCGCCAAGATGGACCTTAAAGCGCAACAATTAGGCTTGAACCGAACAGAAGCCGTACTTTCAGGAATGCACCATGATATAGCTTCAACTCCTTTTTCAGATTCTGTAGCCAAAGCTCTTGAATTAAATGATGAAGAATATTTTCTCAGTGTTTTAAATCGTTGCCCAGAAGCACTCGAACTTCTTGAAAGTGAGAAATTTTCAATAAAAACACTTTGCAAAATGGTTAATGGCCAGGATAAATCCCCTCTTGGGCAACTTCTCAGCAGCAAAGGTTCAATTGACATTGATAGATGGAGTTATGTAGTAGCTGATGCGCTAAATGTTGGCCAAGCTTATCTAGTCCAAGGAGACCCCTTTGGATCAGAAAATCAAAGATTAGTTTCCCATGAAGGAATACCCTACAGACATAGAGGCATTAGGGGCATGGCAAACTTATTTGGAAGGATTTTAGAAAAAATAAAAGAAGTGGACCCGTTTGAAGCAGCCCGAGTCTACAAAGACCAAGTAGTTTTTGAGGATATAGGAGCTGTGACTAAATTTTTAGAAGCAAGAGTTTGCATGTTTACAAAAGAATATGCAAATGGGCACCTTCGTGCAAGAGAAGCTTTTTTTGGAGAATTACTCGGGCGGATGAGAGAAGTTAGAGTGATAAATGATTCAGAAATGTTCTCCATGTCCGAAGCAGAACTAGAAAGAAGATGCAATGTTTATGACGCAGAAAGTTCAAGAAAGATTTTTGATAGAGGCACTGCATTTTCTCGATATGGTTTATTTGATTACAAAACAGACGAAACTGCCCTCAGAAAGTTTTTGTCAAGAAGAGTAGAAACTGAGTTTCTGATTAAAAGCGATAAACCAATCAACCCTGCTCTTGAAACACCGATATATGATTCTGGGACTGTTACTCCCTATCAAATTCTAAGACCAGAACACGCCAAACATATAAGAAGAGAATTAAAAAAATTCAAGGCTCTTGCGGTTTATGGGCCTGAAGGTAATCAAGACCTAGAAGCAGCAACCCAAAAAGCAAAAACTAGATTTAAATCGTATGAATAATTTTCTAGTCGCTGTGCGTGCGTTCTCTAGCGCGGCGTTCTATTGTTTCAAAAATATGTCTACTAAACCGCATTAATTGGACTTTTGTACCTTTGTAATAATTATCTAATTTATCGTTAGAGATTATTTAATATCTTATACCTGCTACAAATAGCACCAAGAAGAAAATAAAGGGCTTATCTGTCTTAATTGAATGTATATCGGGTAGACTCTAATAGTACTCGTATATAAAAAATTCATTCGTCATTTATTTTGTTGTCACAGTCCAATAATTATGATTAAGCACATGTTTCAAAAATATACAAAATATTTATAAACTTAATTTCTCTAAAAATAATTGCAAATAATAAAAAAACAACAGAGACCACAAAAATCACTTTTAAAAATGATTTCACAACTACTATTGATGTGCGGACTACTTGCACAAATACCAACCGCAGAAATACCTCTGACACAAACAACAGGCATCTGTTGCTCAAGTGAAACAACGTCTTCCAGATATGAAGGTAGACAAAGTCCCATTGTTCTTCCAAGTAAAAAGAGAAGAGTGCCCGGAACCCTTGAACCCTCTTTTCCAGATGATTCTTTGGATTTTGGCTATGAGGGAGATACAAAACCAGACTATAATGCCCCAACATACGGACAAGTTGTCAGACACGGCATTGGTGGAGTTCAAAAAGTAGCTTAGAGATTATAAACGCCCGTATCATAAAAAATTCCCGGACATGCAGTATTGACCCAACTTTCAATTTCAGAGAAATTCTCGAACTGCCCTGCATCAAGATTATCTGCTAAGAATAAATATGCTTTCTTGCCTTTCTTTTCAAGGTCCTCTTTAATCTTCAAAGCCCGAGGTAAGTTAGATTGTCCTGATTTACTTGAAACAAAAATTCCTACCCTATCTGCACTCAAAAGCCTTATCTCCTGAGCCTTTCTCTTCTGCTTTAATTTTCTAACCTCTTGCCAATCAAACCTTGAGAATTCAGAACTTAGGGGATTAAAGTTGAATATTGGCATCTCCTTCTCTAAGTTCATAGCGAGCCCAAGAATATAGAACTTTCCTGAACCGACGAATAAGAAACAGTCTACCTGATCCTTTATCTTTAGAGCATTGTTAGAGTCACAACCAAGAACTTGTCCCCCTATGACTACCTTCTTGCCCTTCTTCTCAAGTTCTTTCTTAACTTCATTTAAAGAACTCAGAAATTGGATAGTAGCAATCAAACCTACTCTATTAGGCAATTCCTTAAGAGAATTAGAAATAGAGAAACGTTTTTTATACGATGCACTAACAAAAATCACATTCATTCTATATTTGCTTAGTCAACTGGTGTTGCTGCTTTTGGTGCTGGCATACTCGCCCTAAATATATCTACGAAAGGCGGGGTAGCGATAATTATGTTTTCGCCAAAACCAGCTATGTTTCCTTCAAGCGCATCAACGGTCTTCTTAAGTTTTGAGACAGATCTCTTTAACTCTATCACGTCCTTTGTTTTCAAAGGTTTGATATCTATTAAAGCAATTGTAGAGCCCTCTCTTATTATCTCTAATATCCTATTTGTGTCCTCGAATGTCTTAAGAACGAATGGTCTCAAAACAATCTTAGATTTCCTAGGAACGTCTCTTCCAACATCTACCTCAATATAGTCTGAAGCGTCTTGTGTTTGACTTCCTCCAAACAATTTTTGAAAAACTGATGCCATTTTATTTTTCCTTTTTTTTCCTCTGTTTAATGATTTATAGAAAAGAAGTCGATTTATAAACTTTTTGTTGATATTTTATATGCTTTAAAATAGATACATGCCCGTAAATATCAACAAACAGTTTTCATTTAAATCCTAAAAAGAGCGCACTAATCACTAAAAAGCGCAAATTCTCTCTAATTTATTTCACATAAAAATAACTTATCTCAGAAGAATCTTTTATATCAAAGAATTATTTCTCGCCCTTAATAATCTCTTCTCTTGTTTTAAGGCTTTTTTTATTCAATTCTTCTTCTTGTTTTTCTATTGCTTTTATTCTCATATCAAGAAGCTGTTTTTTTCTTTCAAGTTCTTTTTTCAAGGGTTCTTTCTCTGCCTTAAACATTAAATTTCCGACAATCTTGTATACTTCTCCCTTGACATCTTTAAGATTTTCAATAGCGCTGTCTGTTTCAGAAAGCTCGACCTGAAAAAGCTGCTTCTGCAAGGATAAATTCTGCACAGCCTGCTCAATCATCTGTAATTCTTCAACACTTGGTCTCTTTTCCATTTTAATATTGTTATAAATAATTTAAGAGTATTTTAAAATTAAATTGCCTTGACTTTCTTTGCTGCAGTTCTTGGCTTAAAAAAAACTTTAGCACCGCAGTTAGGACAAGAAAATCTGTTCTTCAAAGTTTTCTCGTTTATAGATTTTCCACAAAAAAAGCATTTGTAATCTGTCATTTTATATTAAATTGATTTTATCTTTTAAATTTATCTATTGAACCTTTAATCGTTTATCAGGGAATAAGCTCCTGCGGTGAAGGTCTTTCCACACTTAGGACATTTCCATAAGCCTTTAGCGAGTCTCTTGCACCCTAGCCTTGAACATAAAGGGCACTTTTGCTTTGCTTTTCTCTTAGCCTCGACTGCAGCCCATCTTGCTCTTACACTAGATCCGCATCTGACTCCAAATCTCCCCGATGCTCCAACCTTCTTTGTTTTTGTCATTTTGTTATGCTTATCTTTATGAAAATTGATTTTTAAAACTATCTGTTACATGAAAAGTGTGTAGGTTCATGACATTTGTCACCCCCTAGAATAATTTGCTAAAATCAAAATAAACTTGACTTGGAGTCTTCTTTTCTAGACTAGAATGAGGTCTAAAATGGTTATACCTCATTCTAAAACAT
>Ga0268276_1002554_pt1 | contig 15365 bp, 9 predicted proteins | sample saktaG_4_FD_190145 | JGI IMG/M metagenome (GOLD analysis project Ga0268276, IMG submission 190145) | Saline water microbial communities from Sakinaw Lake, British Columbia, Canada - sak_2010_1_5_45m | ecosystem: Environmental > Aquatic > Non-marine Saline and Alkaline > Saline ...
CAGAACGGGGTAAGGGTGTAAAAACACCCACCGGAAAGGTCGGTATCTGGCTGGATTCACCTCTGATCGATCTGATAAATGGTGAGGGAGCGACCCAGAAATACCTGCCCGCCATGCTGAGGCAGTACAAACGTTTTGATATTGATGTCATCAAATACCCGATGCTGGTTTATCCGACCCTGCATTATCAGAACGGTGGTGTTGAAGTCGATGATAAAGGCGAAACCAAAATTCCCGGTCTTTACGTCGCCGGAGAAGCCGTTGGCGGAATTCATGGCCGTAATCGGCTTATGGGAAATTCCCAGCTGGATCTGATTGTATTTGGTCGTAGGAGCGGCTATTGGGCCTCGGAGCGGGCAAAGAAAGGCGTACAGTTTGGGAAATTAACCATGCAGCATGTATATGATTATGAAAAAGAGGTCGCTAAACTTAAGATTCCGAGAAAAAAAATTGCGCCTATAATTTTACCTGATTACATTCCTGACCATGTAAAAATAAAGCAAAAAACGACTGAGTATTTTGGAACGTTATTTTGATGTTAATTCCCTAATCATGGCGAAATCATGAATAAATATCATTAATTAGAGGAAAGTTTTATGAAACGAATTAATTTGGATTTAAAAAATCTCAACGATGTGTTTCCGGAGAATTTTACACAAGCACAGATTGCTAAAGGGAAAACCCTGTTTCTGAAAAAACTGGCCGAAAATGCGCATCGATTCTACAGTGGGAAAATTCAAACGGCGCCTAAAGCCGGTGTGTTCGGTTTCAATTGGTTTAATGTCTGGTACACACCCGGCGTGTCAAAAATTTCGACTTCCATCCGCGATAACAACGATACATCCTTTGAATTGTCAAACCGGGGAAACCTGGTGGGTGTTGTAAGTGACTCAACCAGAGTTCTGGGTGATGGCGATGTAACACCGGCTGGCGGTTTAGGCGTGATGGAGGGCAAAGCGTTTCTGATGAAATATCTTGGTGGTGTTGATGCGGTCGCCCTGTGTGTGGACAGCAAAGATAAAAACGGCAAAAATGATCCCCAAAAAATCATCGATTTTGTCAAAATGTGCCAGCACAGTTTTGGAGCGATTAACCTTGAAGATATATCCCAACCCAACTGTTATAAAGTACTCGAAACATTGCGTGAAGAGTGTGATATTCCTGTCTGGCACGATGATGCTCAGGGTACGGCCTGCGTGACGCTGGCGGGACTGATTAACGCATTAAAATTGGTAAATAAAAAAATTGAAAATGTACGCATCGTAATGCTGGGAGCCGGAGCAGCCAATACGTCCGTAGCCCGGATCAGCATCGCCGCCGGCGCAGATCCGGCCAATATAATCATGTTTGATGTAAACGGTGCATTGGATAGAGACCGTCGGGATTTTCAACAGGATCCGATGTATCATGGAACCTGGAAATTATGTAAAACGACCAATCCTAAAAAGATTCAGGATTTTGATACAGCGATGAAAGGTGCCGATGTACTGATCGCTTTATCAAAACCCGGACCGGATACAGTCAAACCGGCATCCATTAAACTGATGGGTACGAAACCGATTGTATTTACGTGTGCCAATCCTGTACCTGAAATTTACCCTTATGCCGCCAAGGAAGCCGGCGCATATATCGCCGCAACCGGACGTGGTGATTTTCCGAACCAGGTCAATAATTCACTGGGATTTCCCGGTATTCTGAAAGGCGCCCTGATGGTCAGAGCGAAAAAAGTTACCGATGAGATGGCCATTGCCGCAGCCTATTCGTTAGCTGACTATGCCGAAGCCCGCGGCATCGATCCGGAAAATATTGTACCGACCATGGATGAAGCGGCTGTATTTCCGACGGAAGCCGCAGATGTGGCGATGCAAGCCATTAGAGATGGCGTCGCACGGAATATGATTTCACGGGACGAAGCCTTTGAATGGGCAAAAAAGGATATAGAATATTCCCGCAGTATGACTAAGTCACTGATAGATAAGGGTTTTATTAATGAACCACCACAGCAGATGCTTCAGGATGCCCTGAAATGGGCGATTGAAGAGGTGGCGTAAATATCCTGGCATTAAAGAACCCCATTTTCAGTTTCATGCCAGATTCTGAAAAGGACATACGATTTTATACCTGTCAGGTTTATAGGAATGGTTGCAGCTGGAAAAGATAAAGCGGCTAAACCTGACAGGTGTTCTCTAAACGCTGTCCTAAAATTGGTTTATTGAGTGATATTTTGCAGCGTTTTTCCCAGTTCAGATAATTTGTATGGCTTGGCAACGACGCCCACAAAACCGTACTTTTTACAGTCGGACATTATCGGATCGTTGGAATATCCGCTGGAAACAATCGCTTTTAATTCAGGATCGATCTTCAGGAGTTCCCTGACAGCCTCTTTTCCACCCATACCACCAGGTATGGTCAAATCCATAATTACCGCCGCAAAAGGTTCTTCGGATTTCAGGGCTGTTTTATAAAACTCAATTGCTTCCGCGCCATCTTTGGCGAATTCGGCGCTGTACCCAAGACTTTCTACCATTTCTCCGGCGACTTCTCTTACGAAATCTTCATCGTCCATTATGAGGATTTTCCCTTTTCCGAAAAGCGTTTTTCCGGTTTCGCTTTCTTTTTCAGCGACTATTTTTTCTGAAACCGGCAGATATATGTAGAATGTAGTTCCGACGCCCAGTTCCGATTCAACCGTTATTAATCCGTTATGATTTCTAATAATGGAATAGGCGCTGGCAAGTCCAAGCCCGCTTCCCTTGGTTTTGGTGGAAAAGTATGGATCGAATATTTTATCGAGATGATGGGTTGGAATGCCAATCCCATGGTCTTCAAAACTTAATTTTATGTACTTTCCGTTTTGAAGTGGTAAAACATTTTCCGGAGTAATAGTAATATTTTCGGCTTTGATATTAATTATGCCGCCTTCGGGCATAGCCTGGTCTGCATTCATTACCAGGTTGTTAAACACCTGGTTTATCTGCCCTTTGTCAATTTCAACCACCCAAAGCTCGTCCGGAATGGAGAATATGCATTTGACGTTAGATCCGGAGAGTGCAAAAGCTGCGGATTCTTTTAGAAATTCAGCAACAGATGATGCTTCCTTGACCGGCGCTCCGCCTTTGGAAAAAGTGAGTAGCTGCTGGGTTAGGTCCTTTGCCCGCATGGCTCCCTTCTCTGCTTCGACTAATTTTTTATAAACTTTATCTTCCGGGTTGGCATACATCTTGGAAAGCGTAATATTGCCTAAAATTATAGTGAGGATATTGTTAAAATCGTGGGCAATACCGCCGGCAAGAACGCCAATTGATTCGAGATTCTGGTTTCTGCGAGCCTCTTTCTCGATTCGCTTTCGTTCCGTGACATCCCTTATTACCGCAAAAGTCGCCTTATCGCCTTTGTACTCAATTATTGATACATTTGCTTCGACTTCAATTGTTGTCCCGTCTTTTTTTCTAAATATTGTTTCGCATCGGGATGGAACTTTTTCTCCCCGGTCTTGCTGTTTATCACGCTCCATTAATATTCCGATAGCCTTTTCGGTACATATTTCCGTGTAATCTTTCTTGAGTAATTCATCATACGCATAGCCCAGCATCTTTGCAAATTGCTTATTAAAAAATATGAATTTATCATTTTGACTGATTACAATTGCATCGTTGACATTTTCGACTAACTGGCGATATTGCTCCTCAGAATCTCGTATCTTCTTTTCCAATTTTCTACTTTGCAAGATTTGGGAAATGTGATTTGCGAACATTTCCAGTGGTTTGACCGTTTCATCCGTGGGAATAACCCCGCTCTTGGAATCATCTACAGAAATTATACCGATGAGATCTCCCGCTTCGTTTTTTAAAGCGATGAAAAGATTGTCCTCTCTGTGCCAACGACTCTCGCCGGGAGCATACTCTTTCTTTCCATTATCCACAGCCTTTTGATCAAGGATATGCTTCATAGTATGCGGCAAATAGCATGATTGATTTCCCAGGGATATTCCTTTGTTAAAAATCTCTTTTAACTCCTCCTGTGATATGCCGACTTTTTGCAAACGGTTTATAGTTTCTTTATCTATACCGTGAGAACCCAGTATATCTCTATATGGAAACTCTTCCTTAAAAGTATAGAACATCACCCGGCTAAAATCCGATATTTCAACAATGGCAGAACTGATGGTTTTAAATAGCATTTTGTCATCTGTGATGGTCAACATATCAGCGGAAATTTTGCTGAATTGTTCAATCTGTTTGGTTAAGGATATAATTTGGTTTTCTGCTCTCTTGCGCTCAGAAATATCATCAAAAACGAATAATACTCTATTAACTTTTCCTCTCTTATCGGTAATAGGTGTTATTTTTGATTGAACTATTAGGGATTTTCCCCACTTCGTGGTATAGGGTTTTTCGGAGCTTACAATACAACCTTCTTCTATGCAGCGTCTTATATCATCAGAGATTCCAGCTTTTTTCAAGAGGTGGAATGTTAAAAGATTTATCTGTTTTGTAGCATCTTCAGATGGCGAGCCAAGAATTTCTAAGGCTGTCTTGTTGACGTTCTGTATAATTCCTTTAGTGTCACATGTCAATATGCCGATTGGTGTTTCTTTGAAAAGGATTCCGTATCTTTCTTCGCTTTCACGGACTTCCTTTTCCGCCCGCTTGCGTTCTGTGATGTCACGGGCCAGCTCAAACCTTACATTCCGGCCATCCGGCCACTTTATTATTTTGTCAATTATTAAATAATCCCTCTCAAGGACAGGATTGTGATATTCCCACTGATAGGGCTTGCCCTTTTCTTTCAAGATTATCTCGTTGGTGCAAAATTCACAGGGGGATTCAAATCCTTGAAATTCTTTATAGCATACACCTCCGACCGGATCCTTTTTAAATGCATTCTTGAGTGTTTTATTTATATACAAAATCTCGTTAGTCTCAGGATCAGTGATATAAATTATTTCGTTTATGCTGTCAAATATTGATAGCAATTGAGCTCTCTCAAACTGGAGATTATTTTCCATCCGCTTGCGCTCTGTAATGTTATGCAAAGTCCCAATGCTGGCGACTTTTCCCCGGTAATTGAGCAGCCCGACACTCATTACCACATCAACCTGCGTCTTTCCGTCTTTGTTTAGTAATCGAAATTCATATTTTGATGGAAGGTCTTCTCCGGCCTGGCGCCACCGGTAGCGATCGGCGACCATCTCTCTGTCTTCCGGAGCAATAAAATCCTGAAAGTCCTTGCCGATTACCTCTTCTGCTGTATAACCGATCATAGAAGCAAAAGCCGGGTTGACAAACTTCATTTGATTATCCTGTATCAGAAACACCCCGTCCTGCACGTTCTCAATCAAACTGCGGTATTTTAACTCGGACTCACGCAGTGCTTCTTCCATTCGTTTGCGCTCGGTGATATCCCTTGAAATATATACTATTTTATCATCCACAAGGTTTGCAGTACTCTCCGAATAATACCAGTTTCCCGACTTGTCTTTTGCCTGAAACTCAATATTTTCGGTGATATCTGTACCCTTCCCGGTTAAAAGGTTTTTTACCTTTGCAGCCATATATTTTTTTAATAAAGGCAGTAATTGCTTCTTAAAATCGGGATGTATAAAATTAAAGCATGGTTTTCCAATGAGCTCTTCAGGCTTATATCCATAGTTTTCAATCGAAGGACTGACATAAGTAAAAACGGGGTCCAAACTAAACGTAGATACAGCAATTAAATCACTCGTATTTTCACTTATTAAACGGTATTGCTTCTCACTCTTTTGAAGAGCCTCCTCTGCTTGCTTGCGCTTGGTATTAATACGCAATGCTATGACGCCATAGACCAAGTCATTCGCCAGTTCTGTGAGTAATTCGATTTCTTCCGTATTAAAAGCGTCCGCTTCAGTAGCATATATATTCAGCGCACCGAGAATTTGACCGTTATCAATCAGAGGAAGAGATATAGACGATGCATATCCTCGCTTGGTAGCTTCATCACGCCATGGAGCAAAATCAGGGTCGGTATGGATATTTTTTACCACATAAGGTTTGCCTGTCCGGATAGCTCTGCCAGTAGGACCGCGACCCCGTTCAGTATCCGCCCAGGTAATGTTTAAAGTTTTCAGATACCCTTTCTCATATCCTGCTTGTGAAACCGGGCGCACGGTCTTCTTTTCATCCTGTTCGGCGAAACCGATCCACGCCAGATGATATCCCCCGGTTACTACGATGGTACGGCATATATCGCACAGAAGATCCGGCTCATTCTTGGCGCGTATCAGGGCTTGATTACAATCGCTAATAACCCTGAGAGTCCGATTGACTTTGTAAAGCGCCTCCTCTGCCCGCTTGCGTTCAGTGATATCAACCGCCATCTCATAGCGCACCATACGCTCATCAGGCCATTTTATTGCTTTATCTATGCAGCGGTACCAATGTTTATCAACTAAGTTCTGGAATTCCCAAATATATGTTTTCCCGAGATTTTTCCCAAAAATATTTTTGTTTGTACAAAAAGGACAGGGAGAAGTTCGATCTTGAAGTACCTTATAACATTTATCGCCAGATTTTCCTTTCCAGCGCGATTTAAAAGCCTCATTAAAATATATAAGTTCGTAAGTAACCGGATCGGCGACGTAGATCACTTCATCAATACTATCAAACATAGAAAGAAGTTGTTTCTGTTCGAAAAGTAATTTTTCTTCCGCCTGCTTGCGCTCGGTAATATCCTCGGCTGTTCCCTCATAATAAAGGGTATTTCCGGCGTCATCCCGAATAGCCTTGCCGCTTTCACGAATAAAGAGCGTTGTGCCGTCACGCCTTATCCAGGCAGACTCCAGCCCAATGACCTCTCCTTCGCTTTCAATGCGCTTTTTAAAAATGGAGCGAGGAAGATCCGGATTATATCCCGCCTTTTCCAGATTGAGCTTAGCAAGTTCGTCAAAGGAGGAATAACCCAGCATTCGGAGCAGTGCCGGGTTCGCCATGAGTATCCGGCCATCGGGTGTGGTTCGATACATACCAATAGTCATATTTTCAAAGATGGTTCTGAACCGTTCTTCGGACTCAAGCAGCGCTTCTTCCATCCGTTTTTGTTGGGTAATATCCCTGGAAGCCTCGGAATAATAAAATATATTTCCTTTTTCATCTTTTATTTCAGTAACACTTGATGAAGCCCAAAATATCGTGCCATCTTTTCTTTTTCTTCTATCATGACCCCTCCAGAGTCTTTTGCTCCCAACTATGTTAAAAATATTGGAATAGTGTTTTTCAGGGTCGTCGTCACCACTTAAAATTACAACAGGTTTGTTTAATATTTCCTCTGAATCATAGCCATATAGTTTCAAGAAAAACGGATTTACATAAGTAATCTTTTTATTCATATCCAACACTACCATAGCCACCGGTGAATTTTCCGTCATCTGAGATAGTAACCCTATCTTTTTCTCTGTATGCTTTAAGTCGGTAATGTCGGTTTGCGTGCCCCAGGCTTCGACAAGTTTCCCGTTTTTTATAGTTCCCACCATGGAGTTGGAGAAATATTTTTCCAAGCCATCCTTGCCGATTTCATGGGAAATTCCACCTGAAATATGGAAGTTATTGTGAATAAAAGTTTCAAGATAATCTCTGTTTTCTTCCGTATTAGGCATAACTTCATATAGTACAGTACCCAAAATCCCGTCTTTGCTTGTGCCCATCATTTTAGCGTAGGTTTCATTACATTCCACGCAGACAGATTTAAAAAATGCTTTGATCATTTTTTCTTTTGGGAGTGAAATATCTGCCGGTGTTTCCAGCCTGAAACACCATATCCCTATTGTGCTGGATTCAATGAAGTTTCTAAGTTGTGCTTCGCTTTTTTCCAACGCTCTTGCCATTTGTTTTTGCTTGCTGATATCTTTTGAAATGACCGTTATGGCTGTTATCTTCCCGGTACTCCGGTTTATAAACGGATTTAGTGTTCGCAGGAAATCTTTCTTGTCTCTCTGACTTGTATATTCGTAAACGACCGGATTGCCCGATTTGAGGACTTTTTTTATTCTATCGGAGAATAGTTTTGTTGCTTCGGACGAGTGAAAATTTGCATAAGTTTGTCCAATTACTTCGCTTAAGGATTTTCCATATCTTGATAGAAGCTTCTGATTAGCATACAAATACTTAAGCTCTTTGTCTACAAGGTAGATAGGATCGTCGCTGGATTCTAAAAGCAATTGGTATTTATTATCACTTTCCTGCAATACTTCCTCCGTTTTTGCCTTTTCGAGTTTCTTTACTTTCTTTTCATGCTGAGGTGTTTCAGCATCGGAATGTTTATTTGCCATATCTTCTCAACCTTCTTTTATCCCAGCCATAAATGCTTGGGCTATTGATATGTTTTTCGGTGTCATTTGATTTTTTATATAGATGCTTATTTTCAGGCAAAGGAGGATTTTTGCTTATAATTAACCCAAATATTTGCTCCCTTTACATTTTTATTGAATAAAAGATGTTTGGCAATCGCATTGGTTTTTTTTCTCTTATTTCCCCAATTGTAATTTAATTTAACTTTGCATTAACACAACGAATATATTGTACTGTTTGTACCGGCATTTTTGATTATGTAAGACAAAAAACAAATTTTTTCACATTGCATTTGAGGACAGATCTGTTACCAGAGTTAGCAAAAGGAAATTCTGCCGTTGGCATGCCGTTGGCATAATGCTTGTGAAATGCATGCCGAATTGTTAAAATTCAAGGGATTAAATGAGGAGTTTCGAGATATGAAATCTGTTACAAAACATATTACACTGAAGGTTCCCCGCAGAAGAGCATTCATAAACATTACACCGGAAGTGGAAGACATTGTTCGTGAGAGTGGAATAAAAGAGGGCTTGTGCCTTGTCAATGCCATGCATATTACAGCAAGTATATTCATCAATGACGACGAATCCGGTTTGCATCAGGATTTTGAAACCTGGCTGGAAAAACTGGCGCCGGAAAAACCCCATTCCCAATACCATCACAACGGTTTTATCGAAGATTCCCTTTGGGAGAAGACAATGCCGATGCCCATCTGAAACGACAGATAATGGGACGGGAAGTTGTGGTTGCTGTTACCAACGGGCGACTGGATTTTGGCCCCTGGGAACAGATATTTTATGGTGAATTTGATGGCAAACGCCCCAAACGTTACCTGATAAAGGTAATCGGAGAATAATTAAACGGATTTAAAATGGTTCTTGAATTTGATTGAAAATATGCGCATATTACGCCCGCTATTTACAAATGATTATTTTATAAATTGATCGCGGGGTGGAGTCCCGATATATCGGGAGTAGTTCGCTGGGCTCTTTATAGACGGCGAGAATCACGCGAAAAGATACGTTGAAAATTGATCGCGGGGTGGAGCAGTTGGTAGCTCGCTGGGCTCATAACCCAGAGGTCGTTGGTTCGAATCCAGCCCCCGCTACTACGGAATGACCCTGATTTCTCGACGAGAAACCAGGGTCATTTAATTGTATTCTGATGTACTGTAATGTAGCCTGTTATCAGTTTGTTTAGTACACCGTTATTCACCTTTATTAGCCTCATTATCTTTGACCTTTTTACCTTTAGCATCTTTTGTCAATTCTTCAATAGTTGGAATTTTATTAACATATTCTAGTGCTAATAGAAGATTGGGATTTGTGTAGATTTTTGTAGTATATTGGTTTTACTGATTTGGAAAAGCGGTTGCATCGGGTGATTGAAATATAGCCGGAATTAAAACGGGATTTAGAGCACCAGTTAATTGGATTTTCGGATTTTAAAACAATGTTACAGCAGGTTGATGCGCCCGTATCACCGATGGATATTGGCATTAGGCTGGATCGTTTAAGAGAAAGTTATGGACTTGCCCAGTTGATTCGGAAGCGCTACACGATTTTGGATTTTACGCAGGAACTCGGAATATTTGAGACTTGTGTCGCTATATATTTAATTCAGAAAAATACTGGAAATGAGTAAACAGATGATTGATTTTAACCGACTTTCAAACATTCATCACGTTGTTCTTGATATGGATGGGACTATCTACAACGGGAGCAATCTGTTTCATTTTACACACGATTTTATTAACACATTGAAAGAGTTGGGAATCCATTACACATACCTGACCAATAATTCTTCCAGGAGTGTTGCGCAATACCTTGAAAAATTGCGGGGTATGGGACTGGACGGTACAAGTGAAAATATTTTTACATCCTCTCTGGCAACAATAGACTATCTGGCGTCTCAACGAAAGGATATTAGCAAACTGTATGTGCTGGGTACAGAGAGTTTGAAATCTGAGTTTCGTGAATCCGGTTTTCGGGTTGTGGATGAAACGGATGATAGTGAGCCGGATGCAGTGATTGTTGGCTTTGACACATCTTTGGTCTTTGAACATTTATGTAAGGCCGGGTACTGGATCAAGTTGGGAAAGCCGTTTATTGCCACTCATCCGGATCGTATCTGCCCGACAGATCAGCCAACCCTGCTTGTGGACTGTGGCGCTATTTGTGCTTCGCTGGAATCCGCCACCGGCCGGGCACCGGACGTAGTCCTGGGAAAACCGGACCCGGGAATGATTTGGGGAATCCTGGATCGCAATCATGTAAAGAAAGACGAGGTTGCTATGGTTGGCGACCGCCTTTATACAGATATTGAAATGGCGCACCGGGCTGGAGTAATGGGAGTTTTGGTGTTGTCCGGTGAGGCGACGCGGGACGATGTGGAAAACAGCTCCAGTATACCGGATTTGATCGTTGAGAATATTGAAAAGCTGGGAGAATTATTGATAGAAAGTCGTAATCGATGAAAAAAGATACGCCTTCAGACTATTGAAAACGGGAGTAATTAGATGTTTTTGAGCAACATGTTCAGCTTTCTTAAAGTAACACCGGATGTGCCACGAATAGCCGATGACAGCGAGATGCGGAAGCAGTATAAATATTGGCGCTTCCGGGTAGTGTATGCCATGCTTTTCGGTTATATTGGATTTTATTTTGTCAGAAAAAGTCTCGCAGTAGCGATGCCGGTAATTGAGCAGGAATTTAATATTCCAAAAGCACATCTGGGACTTATTCATACGGCATTCGGGAATACATATGGGATTTCAGTTAGAAATTGACTGTCGTGTTAGTTAATCTGTCCTATTTGCCTTTTGAGCAAAAATGGCGTTGGTACTTGACATTTATTATTTAAAACCTTAAACTGGTTTAGATTCCCAAAAAATATATGAATATATCATATAATATAGGTGTAAATTTTCATTTTTTTAAGAATCGCCCATATCCTGCGCAAACAAACACCTGGTTGAGTAAATTCGCGACATCATTCATCTGTTTCAATAAACCAATGGATTGAGAAAATGAAAATTCAATACATATTTTTAAGTATATTTTTTTTAACCTGCTGCTGTTATAGTCAGTCGATTGTATGCCTGAAAACCGGCGAAATTCATTTAGGTGAATTTCTGGAATTGGATAGCGCTACCGTACTGATTCAATTTTATGGTATTGATAATCCTCAAAAATTAGCAATTGAGCAGATAGAAAGATTGATTTTTTTGAACAGGCGTGTATTGATTCAGAATGGTGTGAAATCTGTTGGTAATGATATGTCAATTGGGCAGCAGGAACAGATTGATCTTATTGCCAATTCGACAACATATTTAATCCCAGTTCCAGATATACCAGACGACCGCATCACATTCTTTGCGGTTAAGGATGCAACATTGCAGGATAAATTTGAAATTCTTGTTACCATTAATGATGTTATCTGGGTCGGGGAACTGGTCAAAATAAATCCATCTGACGTTGAATTTCGTCCGTTTAACAGCAATGTGAGTCAACGTGTAAAAAACAAATTCATTCAACGATTGATATTACCGGATCCGGAAGATTTTTATGCAGACATAGACATAACACAGTTGGAAAGGAATAGTATCAGTTATCAAGAGTATCGTGCGATGATTCAAGAGGTGGGCGTTACCCAAAAAACCCAGCCTCAAATGACTGAGACGCTGACCGATAAACGCGATGATTTAATTCTGAGAGACGTTCCCGAGCTCAGCTTTTCCGGAGCGAAAAAGGTTTATACTATCGTTGACAACAAAGGCTATAGATTTAAACATGTTGAGTTGGTTTCGCTTGATAATAATATGTTGTACTTTAGGTATCAAAAAAAAATCCTGAGTCAAAATAATTTCTTACCTGTCACCTTGGCGGTAAATCAGATTAGGTCCATCATGCCAATCTCAAAAAAGATAAGTATGACGGCAACCGGTTGTGTTGGCGGAATGATTATTGGTGCAATTGTGGGTATGACCGATGAATATCTTGGAGGGCCGGTTATTGCAATTTTGGGTGGTTTTGTGTTTGGTACAATGGGAACCGGAATTGGCTTGATCATTGATATCCCATTCTGGATTTATGACGAAACCCAAAGAGTAAATCTGATGAAATTAAGTCGGTCCAAAAGAATGACTATCATCAACAAATTTATTAATAATGGAGGAAAACTATGAAAACGGTAAAACTGCTGCTATTGGTATTTTGCTGTGGATATCTTGTTTTTGCCCAGAATGATACTATAACAAACGGGCAAATCAATGCACTTAAAATTCTTGCAGAGCGCAATGGATTTACAGATCAACAATTGGATAGTTATTTACTTCAGAAATATGGAAGTCCGATTACAGAATTAAGCAAAACCGAGGGAATTGAATTGATTAAACGGTTTCAGGGGGCTGATCCTCCGAAACCGTTAGATATTACCTCCGCAATTGAAAGGAAGGATGATATTATCTCCCCACCGACACTTGCGACAACATTGGAGGAGGGAATGTCTAAGAGATTTCATCTTGTTGATAATAATGTTATTGACGGAACGATTATTAAAATTGAAGATGATATTTGCCAGATTAAGACAATTGACGGCCTGTTGTTCATTCCTAACAGTGATATATTGGATGAAGTAGTAAAAATCAGTAAAAAAGATGGGACGCGCTATTCCGGGCCTGTAATTAATGAAACACCGGAGGATATTACCATCCGATCAAATTACGGGGATGTTTGTATCGGCAAACGGGATATCAGGGATTTTGACCGGTATCATGGCGGTAAACTGATTCCCATGACTGAAGATGTGAGACGCTTCTTCCGCGGGGAAGCACAATTGATTTCAATCATGTCGGACCCAACGGCCTTTCTCCTGGAAGAACAGACTTTTTATCTGAGCGGTCTGTCAATGGGATATGGATTTTCCGATAATTTTATGCTGACGACGAAATTTGGTTCGGGTTTTTCCGGGGATCTGAATATATATCCGAAGATCAGACTTTTTCATCATCAAACGGGCAGTAAAGAAAGCGCCGCGACGATTGGATTGGGAATTCACCGGGCCTATCCGCTTTCATCCCTGGCTGCTAAGTATTCGCATACAATCAATGACAGTGTGGGCAATGCAATTAACGAATTTGGAAGTGTTAATTCGATTGAGGATGTGTTAGTAGATAAAAAGGAGACGTCGGTCTATTCGGAAATATATTTTGTCATCTCTAAACGGACAAGTCTCAAAAGCGGTCGCGGTAAAGCGGGCTGGTCGCTCGGTATAAAAACTAATACTTTTAATCAGATAAAACCGGAACTGAAGAATGGTTATAGCTGGAGTACAGATTCACAGTTTAAAATACCTTTTCGGATCTGGACAGCGTTTGAGTATGATCTTCGAAAAAACTTGAAATTTGTCGCAAAAATCTGGGCTGACAATTCAAATCGAACCCGGAATATAGATAAAGTAATTCAAGACTATGTTGGTGATGAAACACCATTTGTTCTGGATTCGCCGGCGGGGGACTACAGTCTGGTTGATTTTGACTTTGGTTTCTTATATGCGCTGTCGGAAAATTTTCGGATTGGCTTACACTTTCAACAACCTTTTCTGGATTTTTATTGGGAATTCTTTGAATTTTGATATACAATAGAACCCAGATGAAGCAGACATTAACAGGGTTAATCTGTTTGGTTTGCGGTTTACTTTCGGTTAGTTGCTATAATAACGCACATCTTCGAACGACCCAAGCTCTGGAAGATGGCGAGCGGGCGAATGCATTCAGTGTTATTTCGGCAATCGGCGGCCCGGCACCCGGTATAGAGAATTACTCCGGTATTTCCGGCCTCCGGATTGAGGCGTCCTTTCTAAAAGGAACCGGAACAGGTGATCAGGGGCCTTACCTTGGGGCCGGTTTGGCCGGCTCCGATGGAACTTGCTATATCGCTGGATATGATAAAAGCAGATACATTCATCTCAATAATAAGATACCCTGTAAATTAGGAGTACAGGGAGAAATTGATATTTCATCCGGGGTGGTAAATGGAGTTGGAATCCAGTTGCGACCTTTTCTGACCAGTATGGTCACAGATACAAAACAGGGTTACTATGGAATCCACGCCCTGTTATCCTATGGAAACATTGACGAAAATATTTCCTATTATGGTGAAAATGACAAATATAAATTATCAAGTGTTGGTCTTGGATTTACAGTAGGCACAGAGCGACCAAATAAAAAAACATCATTGCAATATCAGTACGATATTTCACTGGTAAGGTCTTATCTGCTGGACCGGGATATAACCGATACGAAGTTAATGGTATCATTTAGCCTGGGATTAAATAATTTTAACCCGCCTAAAAAAATCCAATCCCTGATTGAATATCCATACGGAATACAAGAAATAGAAAAACTAGGTAAACTTCATTTTGATCCTGAAACCGGTCTGCCAATCGAAGAAAAGAAACATACTGAAGAATTGCAGCAATATGACCCTGAAACCGGGTTGCCAATGGAGCCGGAAAAATCTGTGAAACAGCCTGAATTTGATCCTGAAACCGGCTTGCCAATTCCGAATCCCGATCCAAAAAAACAAAAATGATTAATGATATAGGAAATAATTTTTGATTTCGCTGATAAAATTGGATCAGAAAAAAAATATCTGAAATATTGATCTTAGAAAAACCTTAAAATTTCGTTTGTACCAGACAGGTCTATTCAGTACCTGAAGTGTCTTTTTAGTAATATTCCCACTCTTCCTGGTGGATTGATTTATGTTCTCCTACGTCAGCAGGTCTTGACAGGCAGTCATTAGCGGAGTGATTATTCAGATCTTGTTTTTATCACGCAACAGGTATAAAATCAAATGTATCTTCCGATAGTCTTTTTATATTCCATATAGTTGTCACCAAATCGTTGTTCCAAGAATTTCGGTTCTTTCGTAATCATGTTGCAAGTCTAGGATTTAAGAGTCCACAATGTTGATGTATTTTCAACCTAAAATAGTAAATATCTTTATAGCCATAAGCCATTCTTTTAAGCCGTTTAATTTT
>Ga0268276_1002555_pt1 | contig 15353 bp, 10 predicted proteins | sample saktaG_4_FD_190145 | JGI IMG/M metagenome (GOLD analysis project Ga0268276, IMG submission 190145) | Saline water microbial communities from Sakinaw Lake, British Columbia, Canada - sak_2010_1_5_45m | ecosystem: Environmental > Aquatic > Non-marine Saline and Alkaline > Saline ...
TAGAGGATTCCCTCTAAAATAACCGCCTAAAAGGTATCAACCCCTGGCTCGGCATCGCGCCTGCCTCTGCGCTGTAGCTAAACAGGTAGAGTAACGGCTACAGCCGGCGCGCTCGCGTCCTCGCCTACACGCTACACCATGAAAAACGCGCGCCTCTACAAGCTCGTCCGCCCCACCTCCGCTTCCAACACGTAAATCACACGAGGCGTCGGTGGGTTGCCGAGCCCTCCCCACAAAAGACTCGAAACAAAAAGGCAATTTTGGGCGCGGGCAAATTTCCAATCGTCTACGTGTAGGAAATTCCACATCCACAGCTATATAGAGTTGTATGTGAAAATTGCCTTTTGGCTGGACGAATTCATCTTAAATAATTTTCCTTTCTCGGCAACTGTCTAGGTATAAAAGAGCGGATTTTAAAAAATTTCTTGACATTCACTTCCTCATAAGGTATACTTTGACTAGTCCAAGAAATTGGAGGTGGATCGCGCTTAGCGATCGAAGCCCTGAGAAATCAGGGCTTTTTTATTTCTATATGAATACCTCGCCATAACCTCTCACTCTACCGGTAAAAATCTCCCTATTATACTTATCTTTTACCGCATTAAAAATTCTTTCATTAAAGGTGCCTACAAAATTGTCTTTTCTAATGCCTTTTTCATAGAATATTTTTTCTTTTAATGGATAAGCCAAGATATCTGCGATCTGAAGCCCGGCAATATTGGTAATCTTTGGTTTAATTTTAATTTCGCATGAGGTTAATACATTATTGAAAAACTTTGGGTTGGTACGCTGATTGGTGCCATGATGATATATTTTCTTATACACTGCTTTCAATTGCCTATCTTCTCTCCCGCCCCGACTTTCCGCCAAAACGTCACCAAGATTTCTCTTCATTTTTAGCCAGCCACAATAACGCTCCAACATTGCGGTGAGGCAGTAATCGTAAGGATTGATGGGATATTTGTATTGAGAAGCGTGCGCCTTCTTATCTAAAACAACATTTATAATCACAAATTTCTGACGCTTCAAATAATCGATTAATTTAGCATCAAATTTGTTTTTAATCTCTTCGTTTCTAAATAGCGAGAAATACTTCCGGCAATTTATTATATCTTCTCTGTGAAAAATTACGGGTTTATCAGGATCGGGCTTTGGCCAAAATTCGTCTTTTAATGTTTTAAGCTCATCGGCAGCTTTCTGATAATCAACCGCCCTTTCAAATATGCATCCTAATAGACCCAAATACCGGTGAGAAACATACTCTAAATCTTTGTAAGTATGATCGCCGGCCTCGTCTATGTATAACCTATAATATGGAACTTTAATTCTCAGCGCTTCCATAAAGTTATAGTCTACACCACAAGCCGATTTTTAGCAAGATTTTCGATAAAAAACGAAACAACAATCAAAAGTCAGTGCACACATCTCGTACATAAAACATTTCGGTTAGGAAGAAAAAAGATAGCTTTCTTTCTGTTGACTTAACGCACTTCTATGGTATAATCTCATCACTATGTTTGTTCATAAGAGTAGCTATAGCGTCTTATCTAAAGCTATTGTATGGGTATTAGTGTGCCTATTCTGCGCTAATACCCTCTCTTTTGCCGATTCAGATACTCTTGCCCCCCTCGTAGGTAATCCTCGCGTCTATCAAGAAATGCATGGCATGATGGAAGAACGCCTTGCCGAACATCAGGAGCCTATCGATGAATTCATAAAACAGCACGCAAATAAAGCCAAGAGCTTATCAGCCATACCGAATCTTCAGGAAGAGTTTACGCATTGTGTCGATGTCTGCGGCGCTAATAATATGTTTGCCCGGCTCAAGACGACGCTTGTTTCCGCAGGCGGAAGTATGCAGGTCATATTCGTGAGGGGTGAAGACGAGCTGCCTGTATTTGATAGAAAGAAGGCATGGGGACACGCCGGCACCTATGTCACAGTATTTGCTTTAGAAAGCGAGAAAGATACAAAAGAAGGAAGAAGAAAAATAGTCGGCCGCCTCTTACACGAGATAAGGGCAAGATCAACAAGGGCGAAGGAATTGTTTGATGAGGAATTTGATAAACAAAAACCTGCAACCCCGGAAGGAATAGCCGCTTTTATAAAATCCGCGCGAGAAAAATTCGAAAAAGACAACCTCCGGATACAGCAAGAGATAGAACAATCCGATCGCATTACAAGCCCAACCTTAGCCAAAGAATTTACAAGCCTTACCTTCGCCGCACATCCTGAAGTGATGAACAGGGATTATATGATAGGACAAAATCCGGAATGGACACGGCTCAGGGAAATATACGGCAATCTTGTTGAGGCAATCGATGAAGACAGATTTTTAAAAGGATTACTTGGAATGGAAAGGATGCTAAGGAGGACTTTTACACGGACATTATTACATACTTTAAAGCGCAACTTTTCTCCGGATGAGCTTAGAAAATGCTGGGATGGTATAGTTACGCTCGTTAATACTCCTGGAACCAGCCCATTGGAACTTTTCCAAAATGGTATCCCCAGTATAAGACGGAAACTTTTTTACCCTCAAGGCATAGATACGCAAGCTCCTACCGCGGATTTCTGTCAACTATGGCCGGATATCGTATTTTTAGGGCAGATTTTTCGTAGAAATACCAACGAATACTTTACAAGCATCGCTCCTTCATGCCTCCAAAATATATTAAACGTGCTGCGAGATCCGCGCTTTTCCCGAGAGAAGGCCTATTTTTATGAGATTATTAAATCAGAGATCCCTGAATTTCCAACTCCGGAAAACATGGGCACGATTCTTCGGGATCTACAAAATAAACTTGCCGGATTACGAGCGAGATCCGCTAATCCGTCTCAGGTCTTGCCTAGATATTTGGAGCTGACACATTTGCGGGAGGAAGGTCTGGACACCTTACCTAATTTGGTCTTATCTTCTTTATCAATGGATGTCTTAAAAATAGAGATGGAAAAGATGAAGACCAGGGAATTCCAAATCGATAACCCGGTTCATCTAGATCTATTTTATCTTCTGGTGAGAAACGAAATGAAAGGCTCATCCGTTTATAGAAGATTTAGCGATTATGAAGCTTTTAGCGCTTTTATCAGAGAGTCGAAGCTTGTCCCTGCCGATTTATTACGCTGGAGCCGTCATGCTGATCATCTTAATTCATTATTAAATATTATTCAGCCATCATATCAGGACAGGCTAAGGAGGGCAGGCTTTGAGCCAAAGGGGTTTATTTCATTCGTCTATGAAATTATCAGGCATGGCTCTCCGGCAGATGCTCACAGCCTGAAAGACTTACTTGACCTTCCTGAGGTTTCATTCGATACCCACGCTAACTTCAGATCGGTTATCGTCCATAAAAACATTGAATGGAGAATTAAAATTGCCATCATCAATTTGTATATAGAATTTATAAGTATAACGGAATTTTTAGTAAAAAGATCGAAAACAGAGAAGGAAATATTGGCAGAAATAACAGCCTATGGTGCATATGAAGCTGAAACTTATTCTAAGGCGCTGGCAGCTATCAATGCCCTACTCAGTGAGATTAAAACAGCTGATTCCCGCAGCCGAAGAAGGCGCATTCAGGAAGCGATCGGGGAGGAAATAAAATCCCTCCGCCAATGTTTTCTTAAAGCCCTTGGCGGAGAAGATGTAAAGACCGGTCAATTATTGATGAACGACCCACAGATTTCCCGGAAGATACTTACCGTTATCAAGATATTGGCTATGAAGCCTTCTTTTGAGCGCAGAATTATTATTGAATGCATGAAAGTTCTTTTCTCAAGTTTTGACGCACGGCTCCCGGATGCGATAGGACGGGCTAATACAATATTAAGAAATCACATTCTTAATCTTGACCAAAAAATTGCCGGGCATAAATCAAATGCGCAGGTCATCGATGAACTTGTTGCGCGCGGTTATAGTAAGCAGCTATGGACTGAAGGTATTGACAATGTAACTCTGGTTGCCGAAGGCATAACCAAGCAAAAGAAGTCGAAGTGGATTAAACAGGCAAGCTATGAGGCTTTGGAAATTGTTTTAGATTCAGGATTGAAGTTCTTTAAGAATCAGCCCTTGACTTTAGAAAGGGCTGATGAATTTGACAGCTATGAAAAAACAAAAGCCCTGTGTGGAGAATTAGAATCGAAAGTTAAGGAGATCCCGGAACATAGAACATTGCGTCTGCGAGCTATCCTGGAGTATATCCAGGATGTTGAATCAAAGCCGGTTGCGGAAGTTGAGCCGCATAATTTCAGGGTAACTATTAAAAAAGACTTTTTGCAGGAAGCCACAGCTGGCATTGGAGTGCCGGGATGTTATGCTCCCGATGCAATTAATGCGGCAATGCCGTTGATTAGAGCGGTCGAAGCCAATTCTTTCTTTATCCAAATTTATAATGAAGAAGGCCAGCAAATAGCCAACGCGGAGATTGTTTTAACAAAAGAAGGGGCCTATGTTTATGCCGGATACAATGGTTCAATATACGATGTGGACCAGGCCTTTGCCGACGCCCTGCTTGAATTAGTCGATTACGTCCCCTGCCTTATTTTAAACCGCAATTCAGCTGGCTACCGTTATCTGCAGGCGCATGGTAAGCATATAGACAAAACTATAGAGTTGGTCAAGCCCTCCACAGTATTCAGTCAACAATATTTTGACATGGGTAGTAGAGATGAGGAAGGTAATCTTACCCTGACTATTGAAAATCCTCTGATTGTTAATAAGAATACAAGGAGGGCGAGGATATTGCCAAGAAAAGTAGAGGCGGTAGCTTCGGCACCTGTTGTAGCAACACCGTCTTTAAAGGAAAAATCTGAAACTATAAATTGGCAATTACTTGCTGATAAATTACTTAAAATTAAAGAAACGGACCAGGGAGATTACCTTTTTCTTATAAAGCCCTTGAAAGATAAGGTGGCACAACAAGGGCATCTGGTTATTGATGATGATTTTTATCGCTGGATCCATATAAAGATAAGCGAAAAGCTTGGTCCGGAAATTGATAGTGTAAAAAGCGACGAAATTGCGGATACCTTAATCGATTTCCTGGAACAACAAAACTGGCCAATGGAAATAATGACACCGTTAGAAAATGGGACCAGCGCCAGCTTCGCGCCAGGCACCGAAACCAGCAAGAAAGAAAAGGTGCTTGCAAAACTCCGCGCGCTCGAGGCGCAAGGCGTTACCGAAGTTGATGTCATAAACGACATGGACAAGCGTCCAGGCGCGCCTACGATGAAGATGTTGATTGAAGAAGCGATAGGCTATGCTGAAAGCTATCAGCTATTCCTCGAAGACGACGGCAAATTCCACCTCTTCGGCGGCGGGATACTGAATGCGCCGGCCGGCGAGCAGGCCGCAGAAAACACATCCGAAGTAAATCGGGTATTAGAAAGAAACCGTCAGAGAATGTCGGCGGCGATAGAAAATATAAAAGGATTAATTGCTCAAAAGGATTCTGTCTTGGGTGGATTTTTAAAGATGATCCCGCTCAACCTTCAGGTGCCCGGGCGGTTAATAATATCACCAACCGCGAGAATGAACGCCGCGGATATAGTTCTCGATATTACAAAAGAAGCCGACAGGATGAGCGCAGGGGTTTTAACTATAGATGATGATAAAAATTTAAAGCTGATGATAAATCAGTTGATGGATACCCTTGGCATCGTGGTTAAGAAAGTCAGAGTGCCGCAGGAAAAGGAGCCGTTGCTTGCCCTGATCAAAGAATGTAAGGATCTGGTCTTGGAATTAAAGGTCTTTTTGCGGATTTCTGCATTCGCGCGTCACAGTAAAGGCCTGAAAAGCGAGGATGTAGAGCCAGAATTGATGAAATTCATCAGAGACCCTAAAGAAGACCCGATTGAAAGAGCCATGGCAGCCTCGGGATTCCTTTTTGTCAGAAACAGCGCTTCTGGTTTTATCTCTCTTATTTCCGATGCATCAGTGCCCACACTTGACCGACAAACGCTAGACTCGCTCTATGGGATAACGATGAATTGTTTTGACAATTATGGGGTATGGGCCGAAGAAAAAGACCGCGCCCTTGCCAGCCGCGACTTATACCAACGCTTGGCGGACGCGAAATCAACGGATGAAAGAAATAAGTTAATCGCGATGCTAAATACCTTTATTGTGAAAGGCCTTTTGGATCTATCCGAGACGAACGATTCATTGAAAGGACAGGTTGCGGATATAATCCTTTCTATCATCCGGGGGGAGAAAGATCCTCAAGTCATCGACACCCTGTTATTTATTTTAGCCGGTTTCGCGCCGTTAAAAGCAAGAGAAGTTATTAGCGCCAACCGCTGGCCGAAGCTTGGCCCAGAGGGCCTGCCGGAACAGCTTAAGGATCCTGTCCACCAGCAGTTATGCGTTTTGTTAAAAAAACACGTTGTCGCTGATATTCAGGATAGCGCCTATTCACAACTCTTTCAGGAATATTATCCAACCGAGCAATTTCCCGTTTTAGCAGATAGATTTGCCCGTGCGATTAACCGGGTAAATGACGCCATGACAAAAATTCCCCGCCATCTTTTCCTGCCGGTTTTCATGCACCATTGGGCCAGCATGGACTCACCATTAGTTATTCCCATGGGTCATGGACAGACTATCTCACAGCCTAGCTTAGTCCAGCGTATGACAGCGCTGCTCAATCCGCAAGAGAACGACAAGGTTTTGGAAGTGGGCACGGGCAGCGGTTATCAGGCGGCTGTTTTAAGTAAATTAGCCAGAGAGGTGCACACCGTAGAAGTTTACGAGGATTTATCGCAACGCGCGAAAGAGAACTGTGATAATTTGGGGATTGATAATATTAAATTCCATATTGGTGACGGCAGTGCCGGCTTAAGCAAAGAAGGGCCGTTTGATATAATCATTGTCACCGCCGGCGCGCCGGCTTTACCAGAGGCATTGCTCGACCAGCTTAACGAAAAAGGCGGAAGGATGCTCATCCCGGTCAGCACAGGAAAATTTGCCCAGGGAGGGGAAGTAATTTACGATTTGGTTTTAATAGTAAGAGATGGCATTAGATACAAGAAAATTTCTATTGGCCCGACTGGCTGGGTGCCATTAGTGGGGAAACGCGGCTATCAGGACAGGATCGATCGCGAGGCCTATCTGGGCGAGCCGAGACCCTTAACAGGGCAATTCCCGCCTGAGGTGAAGTTGGATGCGCCCGCCGGCCAGCCTGAGGCAGCGGCAGCTGGGGTGTCCACGAATAGGATGGCACTAGAGAACCCGAAACCTATTGATGTCACAATACTTAAGGACAATTACTGGGGTATTCAACTAAGCTTACTCGGACTTGAAGATGTAGTAAGAAAGGCTGCTGAGGCGATGAAAGATGGGAAACCATTGCCATATGGCATAAGTAACTTACAGAAAGCAGAGAAGGACGGCTATATAGAAATTGATTGGAAAACAGGGCGTATAAAACTATTACCTATACCGGTCGGATGTTTCCCCGAGAAACTGCTTCATTGTGGAGAGGACAGGGTCCCGGAAAATGCTGTTCTAGGGAATCCCGACTCAACGGCTCCAACATATATCAAAACACCGGGCTCTATAGTTATGATATTACCACAACAGAGCACAGCTGGGCTAAAGACATACTATCTCAATACGGAAGTTCTTGTATCCAGTAGATGTATTTATATCGACCCGGAGGCCTTAAGAGGGGTTATAGGAAGAGGATTCGTCGAGAATGGATTTGAATATGGTCACAGCTTTATAGTTTTAGGCGGCATACCAAGGGAAGCAATTGTTGGAAAAACTGACAAAATCGAAGAATCGGCTACAATTTATCTAGATTTTCTTGAAGTAAGGAATGCATTTGATAGTGCAAAACTTAATAATGCATCTGCTGCTGAGCTTGAACCGCTCAGTCAGAAATTAGCGATACAAACAACTAGGCTTAAACAATCGCTCGCTATCAGTCCAGAACCCATAACTCCGCCTGCATTAGTTGGGTCTAAAAATCAGCAACTGGCATCAGCTGCTAAAGGTATTGAACTAGAGCGCCCGATGGAAGAAGAACTGGCCGCGTTTGAAAAGGAGTGGCGGGCGGCAGAATTAAATGTCGACCAATTCCTTCAAGCGCTGTCACCTATACTCGAATTGCAGACCGTCCTGGACCACGATAAACCGGTCTTTGTCTTTTCGGAAAAGGTCGCGTTTAACAATAACCTGGCAAAATGTCTTCCGAAGCTGGAAGAAAAAGGTATAAAAGTTGCGGTAATAGTCAAAACTGACAAAGAAAGGGCCTTGATAGACAAATTAAATGAGGGTAAGAGTAACGATAAAAAGATCCTCATGGCCGATACGATAGAAGGTATAAGAGAAGCGGCGGCCAAGGCACAGGTTCAGGCGCCAAGATTTTATTATTTCAGGATGAAGGACAGCACGGATCCAATATTTGAAGGACGCAATATCACTATGTATGAATTAACGCCTGATATGGTCAAGAGAATAATAGACGCTATCGGCTCTGCCTGCCGCGTAGCGCCTGAGAAGCTTCCGCTTCTCCACGAAATGGCGCGAAAGTTTGCGGAAGCGGCTTAATTTATAGAATTCGTTACTACTTTCCCTCTTTTACTAACTCATCAATGCTAATTTCTAAGGCTCTTGCCAATTTCACCACAGTCTGAATAGTTGGCTTTTTGGCAAAGCCGGATTCAATCTTAGTCAAGGTATTGAGCGAAATATCAGCAAGGCGCGCTAATTTCTCCTGCGAAAGCCCCTTCTTTTTTCTTAACTTTTTCAGATTAGAGCCGATCATATTTTCCCTTGACTTTGTATTACAATTGTAATAGTATAATCATATCAAACCGATTATCTATATACCGAACGATATTCTATCACATATATGCATTTTTTTAACTAAAATCCGCTCTTTTATACCTAGACAGTTGCCGAGAAAGGAAAATTATTTAAGATGAATTCGTCCAGCCAAAAGGCAATTTTGCCCGCGCCCAAAATTGCCTTTTGGCCTTGCGGCTTTCGTGGTGAGGGCTCGGCAGCCCGCTATCCACGAGCTTTAGCTTGCAGTAGGCGGGCGCGGACGAGCTGTAGAGACGCGGGTGTTCCGTATAGTGACTTGTAGGCGAGGACGCGAGCGCGCCTGCTGTAGCCGTTACTCTACCTGTTTAGCTACAGCGCAGAGGCAGGCGCGATGCCGAGCCAGGGGTTGATACCTTTTAGGCGGTTATTTTAGAGGGAATCCTCTAAAATATGTTCGAACGAACTCGTGGATCCGCCGCCATTCTCTGTTCAGCTGTTCTTATTTTTCCGCCCGCATTTTTCACATTCTTTACGGATATTGATGTTATCTGCCCCGCATCTTCTGCATATCCAAAAACCTTCGGGGGGATTATTGATATGCCGCCTTCTCCTGACATACGGAATAATCCCATAAATTACGATCACATACCCTGCTCCGAGCAGAACAATGATGATCAAAGCTCTTAAAAAACCGGAAATAGTGTAAAAAGGCCGCACCGCGGCCAGGTCTATCCCGTAATCTCTTAACCTGTATTTAACTAATTCGTGAGCCTCGTCATAGTCTTCCGTACCATAAGGGTTCATTATCCGTATAAGAGACTCGGAAATCCTGTATCTTCCTCCGGACAGATCCTTAAGTTTATTCAAATAGCTTTTATAAAACCTCGCCGATAAGTTATAGTTGCCCGCGTCTTCATTCAGCCTGGCCAGAAGAAAATCTGTGCCAAAATATTCCGGCCAGATAGCGCGCGCTTTTAAAATTTTTGTCTCGGCCTTTTTCAGATCGTCGGCGGAGATAGCGTATATCCCATCTGAAAAGTTATCCATAAAAGCCTTTATGTCGTTCCGGAGGCTTCCATCTTTAGATACGTTTCTAAACATGAGCGCCTTTGAATAAAATCTATCATATGAAAAAAACGCGTCCTCATCATCAAGGCTTTGAGCAAAAAGGCTTAAAGGTATCAAAAAAAAGACAAGTGCAAAAAAGACTCTTTTAAAATATTTCATTCTGCCCGCCTCTATATCATTATATGTTAGATGCATGGTACTAAAATACTATTATGACGCCCTCTTGTCAACATATCATGGGTATTTAAACTATACGGAATAAAAATAGGGACAGAAACGTTTTTTTGAGGTAGAATAACCTTTCTCCTTATCCCCGGGGAGTCGGTGACAATACCCGGGAAGAGAGCGCAAGCGCGAGTGAAGCGGTATAACATAAGTACGGGAGGTTTATAATGGGAATTTACAAGGATTGGTGCGGGTTCGGCAAAAGAACGAAGAGCGTAACGGGTCAGAAGATACTCAAGCGCAAGATGGTGCAGGCTATGGTCAAAAAACTTAAGGCCGAGGGCAAGCCTGTGGACCGGCAGGCCATCAACAAAGAGGTCTTTGATAAGGTCCGCAGGAAGCATCAATCACAGCGCAAGAGGCAGGAGATATAGCCGGTATTTTTTGGCTCCTTTTGTATTCCTCTCTGAAATAGGGTATAATAATACCTATACATGAAGACCGCTGCCTATAACCATGGAAGCGCTTTTACATTACTTGAAATAATCATAGTCACCGCCATCATCGGGATACTGGTCGCGATAGGCATACCGGTATACACTTCCTACAGAGAGACCACCATAACAAATACATGCCTGGCAAATATCAGGCAGATAGAGGGCGCTCTGGCGACGGGGGCATTGGATACAGGCGCTGCTATCAATAGTTTATCCGAAGATGGTATCATAGCTATCATAGAGCCTGATTATATTAAGAGAATGCCAAGCTGCCAGCGCGGGACTTATTCTACCGATGATGTGGGGGCCGTTCACTGTGACGTGCACTCACCAAGTTAAGCTGTTAACCTGTAATCTGATTAATCTAATCTGATTAGAGTAATCTGATTACCATAAGGAAAGGGGAGGAAGATGATAAAAAACGAAATGTTTACCAAGGCCTCGGGGATCGTCTTAATCGTTCTGGTTGCACTCACCGGTGCCATTTACGTGAACGCCCAGGAGGGCGCGGCCGGGCCCGGAACGACGCTTGAAAATCTCATGACCACATACAATACCGAGAGCAATTCTCATATCAGGTACCTGACCTTTGCCGAACAGGCGGCGGTGGAAGGCTATGACGCGGCCGCCAGCCTTTTCAGGGCGGTCGCTTTTGCCGAACAGGTGCGTTGCGAGTTTTATGCCGGCATGATAAGGGAGCTCGGAGGAGAGCCAAAGGCCGACATAGAGACTCCTGTTGTCGGCAGCACCATGGAAAACCTCGAAGCCGCACTTAAGACAGAGTCGAATGAAGCAAAAGTGGTATACCCCGCGTTTCTGGAAGAGGCAAAAAAAGATGGTAACAAAGAAGCGATAGATGCCTTCATGGGTGCGGAGGCGGCGGGAAATATTTACGCCGAACTGTACTCTCAGATGCTGAAGAACCTGGAGTTTTCAAAGGGCCTTGTAAAAGACTTTTTTGTATGTCCTGTATGCGGTAACGTCGTGGACTCTATCACCTGGTCGAGATGCCCTATCTGCTCAACCGACGCGAAAAAGTTCAAAAGAATTAAGTAGGTATTTAGGATAACGGATAAATCATGAGCGAAACTACGTTAAAAACGCCTTTTAAGAAGAGCCTGTTGCACCGGATAGTGAAAGGCCGGCCGAAAATACCGCCCGCCCCGCGCGCGGCCGGCATCGAGATCAAGATACACAAAAGCATCGCCGAGGTGAATGAAAGCCAGTGGGATGCTATCGTAGGCAAAGATAGGATATTCTGCACTCATAAATATCTTGAGGCACTGGAGAAGTCGGGACTTAACGAGGGCAGGTGCTACTATGTGGCAGTTTATGAAGGCGGCAATATAATCGCGCATACTTCGGCTTACTTCATCAGCGCGGCGCTGGACGTATTCGCGCAGGGCGCCATAAAAAAAATGGTCGGCCTGATCAGGCGCGGGTGGAAGAATTTTTTCATTATGCGATCTCTCGAATGCGGGCCTCCGATAGCTCTGGGAAACACCCTGTCGTTCGGTAACGGTGCGGGCGGCGCCGAGGCGTTTCGATTACTCTGTGAAGGAATAGAATCTCTGGCGAAAGAGCTTGGGATAAAATTTATTCTTTTCCGGGACTTTTACGACAGAGAGATGGCGCTTTGTGGACATTTGGAAGAGCACGGGTATGCTAATATCCATAACCTGCCGAAGGCCGAATTGAAGATCAAATGGAAGAGTTTTGACGAATACTTGAATTCTATGCGCAGCAGCTTCAGATGTAAGATCGTTAAGAGCATGGAGAAGTGCGCCAAGGCAAATATATCGATAGGGATTCTGAAAGATTTCTCGGGTAACTCGCGCGAGCTGAAACGGTTATATGATAATGTCTCGCGCCAGGCCAAAGAGATCAAGCGCGAAGAGCTGGCCGAGACCTTCTTTCAAAATATAGACCGGCATCTTGGGGAAAGATCGGTTGTACTTTCGGCGACGAAGGACGACAGGTTGATCGGTTTTATGCTTCTGCTATTTAACGACAAAGAGCTCGTCCCGGCGTTGATCGGCCTGGATTATGATTTTAACAGGGAATATCACATATATTTCAATCTCTTTTATAAGACGATAGAATTGGCTATTGAGACTGGCATGGATAAGGTCGACATGGGCATTACGACCCTCGACCCGAAAAGGGATATGGGCTCGGATATATTAGCCTTAAATATGTATATGAAACACTCAAACCCTCTTTTCAACAGGATCATCCCGGTGCTGTTTGATATGATAACCCCGCCGGATACTACAGGTCCCAGGAAGGTCTTCAAGGAAGGGCGCACTGATCTAAAAGAAGGTCTCTAACCCCGGCACATTATTCGTAATATAGTTGCAGAAGAAGCAGTGGTTCGTCGTCCTGCCCGGAAATTTTACACCCATCCTCTCAAGGCGCCTTCTTATCGGATGCAGCCCCGACCTGAAGACGGACGTTATGAAACGATTCTTTCGGGCATTTCGTATAAGCTCCTTTGGAGAATCACGCTTTATCGAGCCGATCGTCAGGATCTTTGAGTCCGCGCCGTATCCGCAGCATGGTTTTACCGTACCGTCGGGAAGCACGAAGAAGACGTTCCCGGGCCCCTTGCATAGATCATCCTTAAACCACCTTCCGTCCCAGGGATCTTTCAGCCCGGCCGCTTTGCCTATGGGCGACAGATCTATATAGAATATCCTGATAAAAGATCTTTCGCTCTTTATTGCGCCGGGCCTTGCGCCTACCATGACGAGGCGCCCGCGTAGGATCCGCGCCAGCCTCGCGAGCCTTATGCGGGTCTGAGCCCCCTTCGCTCCCCTGACCGCCGCGATTGAGACTATATCGGGACGTTCCCATATTGCCGTCGCGGCGCCGATAAAAGACGCGCACTTTTCAAGGCTCTGCCTGTGAAACGCGTCTACGCTGACGCAAAGATTGCCGTCATAACCTGCGGCAAAAAGACGCTCCAGCGCCTTGTAGAGCTCCTTCCTTGTGCGGAACCATCCGCCGCTGGTCATGACGCGGCTGAAGAATATCCCGTGCCGCAGTGCCGTTTTAGATATCGCGCACATAAGATCGAGCGCCAGGAAAGGCTCGCCGCCGGTAAACCCGACGCGCTCGATCCCGGCTTTAGCGCACGCGGCGATAAATCGAAGCGCGGCCTTCTTGTTCAAGACGGTCTTGCGATCTTCGATGCCGCAATGAGCGCAACGAAGATCGCATTTTGTCGTGAGCGAGAATAGTATCTCCTTCGGCAGGAATCCCGGTTCGTTCATAAACATATTATACCCCAATATCATAAAAATTGTTTTCTTAATCGGCGCACGGTGCTATAATTGGGGCTATATGGAGAAGATCACCTCAAAAGACTATCTGATATTCGTAAAGAATATATCCCAGCTCCTGTCGCTCAGTAAACTGTACAACACCGAACATCTCGTATTCAAGGAGAAGCTCGCCGAGACTGTGAAACAGCTGAATCTTCTGACGGCAAACAATACGTCGCTCGTTATGTCGGGCATGGAAGGGATCCTCTTCGTGAACGGGCAAAAGATAGAGTTAAAGAGCAGGCTTATGGAGCGCTTCATGGAGAGCCTCTCCGTGCTCCAGCTCGGCTCCATAGACATAGAGCCGGGCTTTACTACCGAGGACATAGTTGTTCTCATAAATATCCTCAATCATAAAGAACAGTTGCGCGGCGTGGACCAGATAAAAGATTACCTCCAGAAGAATAATATAACGCGCGTGATACCGCGGTTCGCTTCCTACAAACTGGTTAAAGAGGATGAAAAGATAGTCAACGAAAAAGGGACTATCAATGTGAGCGACCTTCCGCAGGAGATGATCGACAAATTCTCCCAGGATCTGACCGGCGGACAGGCCGCGAAGCTTATGAAAGATGGCAGCGTAGGCTACAAGGCGGCGGCGCATGACCCGGCCTTCCTTTCCGGCTTTGTCTCCGATCTTACCCAAAAGAAAAATACCGTAGAAGAACTTGAAAATGTATTATGGCTTGTGGGAGATTACCTTATAGATGAGATAAGCACCACGAAGGAAGAGGAGGCCAACCGCAAGCTTCTTGATGAATTCAAGACGAGGCTGATCTCTCTATGGAAAGATAAGAAGGGCAAAGACTGGCACGAGGCTATTCACAAGAATTTAACCGCCATAGACGCGGCTTTGGAGCTAAAAGGGCTGTTGCTCCTCTACAAAAAACATAAGAAGTCGATGGCCTCCGCCCTCAGAAAGATAAACTCTATCCTGGAAACCTTGCCGCAGGAGAGCCAGTTATACAAGAAGACAAAAGAAGAGGTCTCTTCCTCACAATAAATGCCGGCATCCAATGTGGTGGATTTTTAAAGGCTTAAGTGGTATAATGCCCGCATGACACATATAGCACAGCCCATTAGTTCGTTCTACAGTCTCGGGATAGCGCCTAAGATCCTGGAAGCCCTCGACAAGAATAAGTTCACTGTTCCAACTCCCATACAGCATAAAGCGATACCGATCTGCATAGAAGGAAGCGATATCATAGGAGTGGCGCAGACCGGCACCGGAAAGACGCTCGCCTTTGCCATACCCATCATACAGCGCCTGGCTCAGAGAAAGGGAAAGGCCCTTATCCTGGTGCCCACCAGGGAGCTCGCCATACAGGTGGATGAGACATTCCGTAAACTGACTCCTATATTCGGCATGAAGACCGCCGTGCTCATAGGCGGGGCGTCCATGCATAATCAGCTGCAGGCCTTGAGAAGCAACCCCAGGGTGATCGTCGCCACTCCGGGACGGCTCGTAGACCACATGGAGCAGAGGACGGTCATGCTGGCCGATACGAATATACTCGTTCTGGA
>Ga0268276_1002556_pt1 | contig 15340 bp, 13 predicted proteins | sample saktaG_4_FD_190145 | JGI IMG/M metagenome (GOLD analysis project Ga0268276, IMG submission 190145) | Saline water microbial communities from Sakinaw Lake, British Columbia, Canada - sak_2010_1_5_45m | ecosystem: Environmental > Aquatic > Non-marine Saline and Alkaline > Saline ...
GTTGATAAGAAAATGTTTGGAAGCAAAATAAGACAGAAGAGGGAAGATAGAATTGATATTGCTATCTTTTCCAAAGTCCTTTGGCATAATTTGATATATCTCTATTTGTGATTAATGTCCCACTACCATTTTTCACGTAACATTTAAATAAGCATATTATTCTTTAATTTTTATGGCATTGATATTAGGCATTGATGAAGCAGGCAGGGGTCCGGTTATTGGGCCATTGGTTATAACAGGGGTTTCTATAGATGAAAAAGATATTGATAAATTAAAAAGATTAGGGGTAAAGGATTCCAAGCTGCTGAGCCCAAGGCAAAGGGAAGAAATGTTTGATAAAATAATAAATGCTGCAAAAGGATATAAAACAATAATAATCCAGCCAGAAGAGATAGATTCTGCCCTTAAGTCAGAAAGCCTTAACCTTAACTGGTTAGAGGCCATTAAATCTGCAGAGATTATAAACTTCTTAAAGCCAGAAAAAGCAATAGTTGACTGCCCTAGCAACAACATCCCAGCATATACAAATTTTTTAAAAAAATATTTGAAAAACATAAAAACAGAGCTTGTTGTAGAGCATAAAGCAGATTTTAAATATGCTGTTGTATCAGCAGCTTCCATAATCGCGAAAGTAACAAGGGATAATGAAATAAAAGAAATACAAAAAAAAATAAAAGAACCAATCGGCTCTGGCTATCCCTCTGACCCTGTCACAGTCGATTTTCTGAAGAAAAACTATGATAACTATCCTGAAATTTTCAGAAAAGAGTGGGCTTCATGGAAAAATATTAATAAAAAAAAGAAACAAAAAAGCTTAAAAGATTTTTAGTACAACTTACTCTTCTGTTACTTCTTCCGGAGCTTTTTCAAGAACAGCTTCATAGTATTTTACAGGCTTTATGTCTGTTATGACTGTTTTGTGCATAACAAACTTTCCGTCCTTGCTCTTTAAAACCTTGCTCTCGACTATTGGCATGTTCTTTATTTGTTCCAGTCTTTTCTCACTAAATTCCATTTTTTAACCTCCTAAATTTTTTAATCTTCTTTTTAAAAAAGATTATACAATAAAGTTAGAAATAATTCTTTATATGGGTTTTTCAAAAAAAATAAGCATATTTTCAGAATAATTAAAAAAATTGCGAAAATTATGGCAATGTTCTGTACTTTGTATTTATCATGCCCCATTCAATAAATAATAATGCCAGGGCAGTCATCATAAAACCCATTGATAGGTCTATAGGTATTTTTTCTTCTGCAGAAGATGAAATGCCATCAAAAGCACTGGCTAATTCTTCTTCATTCTCGGCCTTATAATACTTGCCTCCTGTTTTTTGGGCTATTTCAATCAGTGTTGGTTCATCAAGTTTTGAAAGCAAGTCACCTTTTATGAATGTCCCCCCTTCTTCTGTGCCAATGCCTATAGTGTTAATTGTTACATAATTTTTGTTTGCATATTCAATTGCCACATCAATAGGTGTTCCAACAGTACTTTGCCCATCTGTCAGCAGGATAATAACCCTTGAGTTTTCCTGATTTAACAAAAGGTTTGTTGAAGTTATTATTGCCCCCCCTATATCAGTTCCTCCAACATTTTTAATTCTTATACTATTAATAACATCTTCTGTCTCTTTCATATCATTTGTTAAATCCTGTTCAACAAAGCTTGTTCCTGCAAATGAAACAATACCAACATTTGTTTTTGTTTTTAAGCTTTTAATAAACAATGAAGATGCCCGTCTTGCAGCATCAAGCCTGTATGGTATGAAATCATCTGCCAACATTGAACTTGAAGCATCTATAGCAATCACAAAATCAAACTCACTGCCCTGGCCGCTGTACCACAGGACAGGGCCTGATATGGAAAATATAAGAAATAGAAAAACAAAAATTCTTATAATTAACAAAAAAAAATTTTTTGATATTGTTCTTACATTTTTAAGATCAAGACTCGTTCCAGTCACTCTTTTGATTGCCTCAAAATTAGCAAACTTTACTGCCCTCCTCTTGAGGTAACCTAAAACAAAGAAGTGAGTTATTATTAGCATAGGTATGCTTAATAAAAGCAACAAGTAATAAGGATGAGTAAAGTTTATTGTTATCATCTTCTTATTTTGTTCCTCATAGAAAAGAAATTTATTATATGATTCACGAAGGGTTTATCTGTTCTTAATTCTAAAAAGCTTGCTCTCGATTTTGTAAAAGTATGTTTAACATATTCTATTTGTTTTTTAACATCAGCTTCATATGCTTCCTTTACTTTTGCTGTGTCTATCAATACTTCTTTATCAGAATAAGGGTCTGAAATAACTATTTGTCCAACATCTTCAGACATTTCATAATCCCTTGGATCCCTAACCATAATTCCAATCATCTCAAATCTTTCAGATGCAACACTTAAGTATTTTTCCCAATCCTTACCAAGCCCAATAAAATCAGATACTATCATAACTATTGCACCTTTTTTGAAAAAATTCATCAAATCAATTATTACTCTTGCAAAATCAAATTTTCCTTCATAAAGTTTTGGGTCAGACAATGCTTTTATTATCATAAAATATTGCCTATTGCCTATGGCTGGGGGTACAAATTTAACTATTTTATCACTAAACATAACCAAACCAACTGAATCACCAGCCTGTATAGCTGCAAAGCTCAGTGAGGCAACAAGCTCTGCTGCATACTCATTTTTTAGCTTATCAATAGATGCAAAAGACATGCTTGAACTGACATCAACTAAAAAAATAATATTAACATTCCTCTCCTCAGTAAGCACTTTAACCAACAAGTCCTGTGACCTTAAGGTTGCTTTCCAATCAATAGTGTTAGCATCATCACCAGAAATATAACTTCGATAACCCTCAAAATCATAACCCCTACCTTTAAATGAACTTTTATAAGAACCAGTTAAGATATCTATAAACCCTCTTTTGGTTGATACCTCTAATTTTTTAATGAGCGGCTTTAAATTAAGCTTTAATTCTTCCATTTTTAAGCAGGATTTATGGAACAGGAACTCTTGCCAGAATCTCTGAGATTACATCATCAACCTTTATATTCTCTGACTGTGCCTCATAATTTAGGATAATCCTATGTCTTAGAACATCATATGCAATCTCTTTAACATCATGGGGGGTTACAAATATATTGCCTTGCATTAATGCCTCTGCTTTTGATGCAATAAATAAGCCAATGGATGCTCTTGGAGAAGCACCATAATCTATATAACTTCCTAATTTAACCTTATAATTATTAGGATTTCTTGTTGCATCAATTATCTGAACAATGTATTTTTCAATCTTTTTGTCAAGGTAAATCTTTTTTACATCATCCTGTAATTCTAAGATTTTTTCAGGGGACATTATAGATTTTAAGGTGAAATTCTCAAACTTTTTTGTTGTTATATTGTTATTAAGTATAATCTGCTCTTCTTTGATACTCGGATAACCTATTTTAACCTTGAACAGGAATCTGTCAATCTGTGCCTCTGGCAGAGGATAAACACCAACCTGTTCTAATGGATTTTGGGTTGCAAGAACAAAAAAAGGCATTGGCATACTAAATGTTTCTTTTCCAATTGTTGCCTGTTTTTCCTGCATACATTCAAGCAAAGCAGACTGTACTTTTGGAGGGGCTCTATTTATTTCATCAGCAAGAATAAAATTGCTGAATATTGGTCCTTTAAGTACATAAAAACCTTTCTCTCTCTCATAAGCTGTTATGCCTATTATATCTGTTGGCAAGAGGTCTGGTGTGAATTGTATTCTGCTGAAGCCACAACCCATAACAGCAGATAATGCCCTTACAATAAGTGTTTTAGCAAGCCCAGGAACACCTTCTACAAGCACATTACCATCTGCTAATAATGCTCTTAAGAACCCATTAATTACCTTTTCTTGACCGATAACCACATTTGAAATTTCTTTCTTTATACTATTAATGATTTTTTGATCATTAATTATTTTTTCAGAATATTTTTTCTCATTCATGTATTAATCAAGCAATTCCTAATATTTATATTTTGTTATCCTACTTAACAAGAGTAAAATATTACACGATAGATTTATATAGGAATATTTAATAATTTAAAATAATATGCAATTAATCAATTTCAAAAGAAAAAAGAAGAAACCTGACAGACTCAAACTGATAAAAAACAAGACATTTAAAAATATTGATTCATTTAAAAAACATTTTGCTAAAAAAAACAGAGAAGACAATTTCATACAGTTTTTTCATATTGTGAGACTTTTTTTTGCTGAATTATTCAAGATTAAATATGAATTTACCTTTGAGGAATTAAATAAGGAAATAGAAAGAAAAAGAATAGATAAAAACATAAAGGAACAAATTACTTTTTTTTTAAAAAAATTATCTGCTGTTGATTATAGTAATGAAAAATTGCCTGAATTAGAAATAAAAAAATTATTAAATGAGTTTTTAAAATTATTTGAGAAATTAACACTCACTGAACAAAAGGTTGAAGAGGCAGTGCTTAGTAAAATATTAATTTTCCTTAAGATTAAGAAACCGGCAGTGCAAAAGAAAAAGGATGGGAAAAAACAAAATGTATTATTAACTTTAATATATTTTATATTATCAAAACTTAAAATAAAGTTTAGCAAAAATAAACTAGGGCAAGTGCATGACATGCTTATCAAGGCATTGGATATGCTTAATAACAGTGAAATCAAAAAGAGCAAACTGCTGTATGTGAAAATTAAGGGAAAATATAACCAGTTGGACATTGAAGACAAAAAAGAGGTTTATGATGATATTTTGCTCTTATATAATGAACTTGCTTCTGATGATAAAAATTAATATTCTTTTTTGTGCTTTCTCTTTGGTCCCTTATGGGAAATTAAATAAAGAAGGAGTATTATAATAAACAATATTCCTATACCTATTGCAATAATCTTTGTTCTTTCTCCAATAGTTTTCTCAGTGGTTGGTTCTTCTATTATTGGCTCTTTTGTGGTTATTAAGTATCTGCAGGCATCAACAATTGATTGTATTAATAACTGTGCCCTTTTGTAATCAGATTTTTCCATTAATCTTTGCGCCTCTATAAGATGCTCGTTTAGTTCAAGGCATTCTGGATTTTCCTCAAGCAAATCCCTTGTGAATGCTATTTTTGTGTCAAACTCATTTTTGCTCCATTGTCCAAGTTCTATTGAACTCATGAAGAATTTAGCAGAATCATTAAATTTAGGATATTTTATATCTGCAAACACAACTATTTCATAAGAACCAAGAGCTGTGTATGATTCTATAATAAGGTTTGTTTTAACAGATGTCTTTTTTTCTATTGTTTCAAAATAATCATTTGTGAATCTTAGTTTAATAACACTACTGTTGACAGATGTACTTAATCTTACCTCATTTAATGTAACCTCCCCATAATTGTTTAATATTATTGGTGTAATTACTGTATTATTTTTATACATAGTCATTGTTTGTGGTGTAATTAAATTAAATGAATATGGTTTTTCTACTTCAACTTCTTTTGTTTTAATTATAATTGTTGACGATCCCCCCCCACTGATAATTATTGTTGTTTCTGGTGATATACCCTCATATTCTACAAATGTCAATGTTATATCATTACTTCTTGTTGTGTTGTAACCATCACTCATTGTGAAATATATTGTTTCTGAGCCATACCAATCACTTGTTGGAATGAATGTAACTTGATGGGATGTATTTCCTATTGATATATCTATGTTTGAATTTCCGCTGACATCAAATGAGAGGGTGTCATCTATATCAGCATCATAAAAATAATCATCAAGGTCTATCCAGTTAACATATATTGTATTTTCATTGCCTGTGAAATCAGATATAATATAATTTACACTTATATCATGCAATGTTGGTGTTACAGTAGTATTTGTTGTGGAGAGATTTGTCCTGTATTGTATATATTGATAATCTTCAGATTCAATTAATGAATTATTAGTATAAATAGGGCTCCAACTTGAGTTAATTAATATAGCTTTTGTTGCTGCTGTTCTTGTTTGTAATGTTATATTTGTTCCAGCAGGAGTTACTGATGTCCAATTAATATAAGTTATATTCATATTATCTTCAGCCATGAGATTTATTGTTGATGACATAAAGATTCCTTGTGAATAATAATTAGTTGAATTCTGCTTATTAAGCAGAATATCGCCGGAGTTGGCTGTTGTATTTGTATTGCTGTTTGTTCCAGAACTGAAATCTGTTTCAGTTGTTTGTGTTACTATTCCAAAGCTTGGCAGCCTGTTTGTATTGTTAACACTTACATTCCATGTTACGCTGTCTGTTTCATTAGAGCTATCAGAAACTATTACTGTTATATTACGTTGCCCAGCTGCGGTGAAGTCAGGCTCATAAAGCCATGACTGATTTGATGACTGGTTAACAGAATTTAAATACCAAGTATAAGTCAAAATATCTCCATAACTTAAATCATCATCTTCTGCTGTTACACTAAACTCCAAAGAGGAATTTTCTGCTGTATTTTGTGTTAAGTTTATTGGCATATAAGAGGTTATATTTGGGGCATTATTAATGTTTAATATCGCTAGTATTATAACAGAGCTTGTTATGCTATTGTTATCACTCACTGAAATGTTTATTGAATAATTACCAACTTTATCATTTGTTGGCGTAAATGATATAATCCCTGTTGAGGAATTTATATTGAATAAAGTGCTGTTATCGCTGAATGTTAATGTGTCATTCTCCTCGTCTGTTGCATTAATATTATAATAAAATAATGTTCCTTCTGTTGCTGTTTGATTCTCAAGCGGTGGGTCAAAATAAGGAGGGTCATTAACCTCACTGATATTTAACCAGAAGCTTGCTGATGCTATTCCATTATCTCCATCATCCACACTGATTTCTATGCTGTAAAGCCCTATCTGGCTTACATTTGGAGTAAAATTAATAAACCCTGTTGATGAATTAATGTCAAACAAAGTGGTGTTATCACTGAATGTCAAAGAGTCTCCATCGGGGTCAGATGCATTTATAGTTATATTAAAATTAATATCTTCCATTGCAATTTGGTTTCCTATTGGGTCAATTATTGGAACCCTGTTTTGTGTAATAGTAAATACTATCACTTCATAATCTATTTTTGGTATAGCAGCATCATCTGTAACAGAAATATTAATAGAATGATTTCCTTTCTTGCTGTCATTTGGAGTAAAGCTGATAAGCCCTATTGATGGATCAATATCAAACAAGGTTGTGTTGTCGCTAAATGTTAAAGTATCACCAGAATCAATATCTGTTGCAGTGACTATTAAGTTAAATGTTTTATTTATCTTGGCTACCCTGTTTCCTATTGGGCTTAAAATAGGAGGGTTGTTGACATCAAGCACCTCAAGAACAAATGTTGTTGAGTTAGTTGCTGCCTTTGTGTCACTCACTGTAACAAGAATAGTATGGTTTCCATTGTCTGCATCAACAGGAGTAAAGCTGAATCTTGCAGCTGTTTCATTAATTGAGACGGAAGTTAACATATTACTATAATTGCTTGAAAACGTAAGGATATCACCATCAGCATCAGAGCCTGTAACTGTTATCTCAAATAATGTATTTTCCTCAACGCTTTGGTTATCTATTGGATCAATCACTGGAGCTGTATTATTAAGAACAGTAAGATTCATAATAGCAGAAGAATTATCAATTCCATCACCCACAATTATACTAATTATATAATTGCCCAAATCATTGCTTGTTGGCGTAAAGCTAATAAGCCCTGTTGTTGAGTTAATACTAAATAATATTGTGTTGTCATAATATGTTAATGTATCATTATCAGGATCAGATGCAATTACCTGATAATTAAAGATGGCATAAGCATATGCTTGTTGGTTAGGTATTGGCTCTATTTCTGGTGGGTCTTGGACATTAGTTACATTCAGCGTTATATTATTGCTGTCTGCTGTTGCATAGCCATCATTTATTGTGAAATATATTTCTTCTGTACCAAACCAATTTGAGTCAGGATAAAAGCTTACGCTGTGTAGTGTTGCTGAGCCTATACTTATTGTTATGTTTGTGTTGCCTGTTGATGAAAAGCTTGGGGTGTCGCCATACTCTGTGCATTCGCTGTAATCAGGGTCATAAAAATAATCATCCAGGCTTATATTATTTGTTAAGTCATTATCCTCTTCCCATGTTATATTGTTGATTATTGCATTCCAAACAGGTTCCCTATTGACATTGGTTATACTTAAATCCCATGTTATGCTGTCTGTCTCATTTTCTATGTCACTTACTTCAAGGGTTATATTTCTGTGACTGGGCTCGCAAAATCCTGTTGTAAAACTCCAAAAACCTCCAGTTTCATTAACTGTTGTTGAATTAACAATTCCATCAACAATCCATCTAGATGTTAAAACATCACCATATGGTAAGTCAGGGTCAGTTGCATTGTACTCAAATGAAAACCCTATGCTATTATTTTCTGTTGTGGTTGGAGTCAAATCCATAGGTGTGTAATTCATTATTTGTGGAGGATCATTAACATTAATTACATTGAACCAAACATTTTCTGATATAGGATCAGGATATATACCATTTTGAATATTAATACCTATCCTGTGATTACCAACATCCTCATTTGCTGGTGTAAAAGAAATAAATCCACTACTATTCATATTAAAGATAAGCCAATAATCCTCTCCTGGACCAGCAGTATCTGTAAATATTATAGTATTATTGTCAGGATCAGTTGCATTTAACTGAACTTCAAAGAGCACATCTTCTGTAAGATTATAATCCGGGGGGCTTGGGTCAAAATAAGGTGGGCTGTTGGCAAAGCCTGTAACAAAACCAGTTATGCTTGGTCTTAAGAAAAAGCTGGCAAGACTATTTGTTCCTGTACTAATTTCCTGAATGAAAGATTCAACCCCTCCTTCATTTATTAGAGCAATTGAATATACAACACCAACTACTAAGAACACAAGCATTATAGATTTTAATTGTTCTTTATTCATCTCTTTTTTCAGCCTTTTCATTTTTAATTATTTAATTTATTTTAACCTTGTCTAAATTTTCTTCTTTTATCTGATTGTACAATAACACAATTTTTTTATATATTTTCTTTTTTTCTTTAATAGGCAGCTCTTCATAAAGCTCTTTTATCCTAATATAAGCAAGTTTGGCAGAATCAATATCTAATTCTTTTATGGATCTTTTTGCTTTAATTAAATCCTTGTATATTTCCAGCATTAACTTGGATTCTTTCTTAATCTTTTGTTTTTCTTTTAATCCATTTTTCTTAAATTCTTCTTTTGTTTTCCCTTCCAGATATTCTTCTGAGCCAAGCTTGATTATAATTCTTGCTTCATTAATTAGTTCCCTTAACTCTGGCTTTGTTATCTTATAACCTTTGTAGCTTATTTCAGATATTTTTTTGAAAAAAGTTATAAGTACTATTCTTAATGGAGTTGAAATTTTATGCTTTTCTATCTCTTTACAGAGTTCTTCATATGTGAACTCATATTCTATCTTTAGCAAGTCACTCAGGAAATCCCTGACTATTCTGACAAATTCCCTTGAAAGCTCATCTATACTTTTTTTATCAATACTTTTTTCAAGTTTGTCCAACCTTAATAATATTGATTCCCTTTCTTTTAATTCCTCTGGTAACTGTTTCTTCCTTTTCTTAAACAAAACAATAAAAGGTACAAATTTTATCAATATCTTTGCAATAAAAGGCTGGTAATACTTATGGTATTTGATTATAACAAATATTATTGCTAAAATAAGTAGGATTATTAATAGGAGGGTTGGCCATATAGCCTTTTTAACAATGGCAGGAATCTCTATTTCCTTGCATGCAGGGCATGGACCTCCGCAGTCAACCTTTTCTTCACACAAGTCGTGATGGCAGTTTTTTATTCCATCAGAGCAGCTTGGACATGGTTCGCAGGGACCACCACAATCTATGCTTTCCTCTCCTTGATTCTGTATATTATCAGAACAAGTTGGGCATATAGGGCAAAGACCTCCACAATCAATCCCTGTTTCACCTTGATTTTGTATACCATCAAAGCAAGTTGGGCATGGAGGGCATGGACCACCGCAGTCTACACCAGTTTCACATGAATTATCATGACAATTCTTTATAAAATCGGAGCATGTTCCAACATACTCACAGTCCATGCTCTCAAATGGTTTTCTAAATTCTGTTCCACACTCTGCAAGATCTTTGCATACTCTTGTCTGTATCCCTGATGGAAGGCATGCTCCCCAATTAGTGCATTCCCATAATTCCTCACAAAATACTGTTGTTCCGCCTCCACCACCCCCACCACTAGGAGGTGTAAGAACAGGTTCTGGGACATCTATAATAAACAAATAAACTATATTGCTCTCTGCTCTTGCATCATGGGGATCGTATGCATAAAAAATTACTGTTGCATTACCATTGAAATTTGCTTTAGGAGTATATGTAACAACATGTGTTACATTATCTATTGAAACATTAATGTTTGGAACTTTTGTACTTGTGTATGTTAATGTCTCTCCGTCAGGGTCCGTAAAGTAATCATCCAGGTCAAGGCCAGTAAGTATTGTGTCTTCATTCCATGTTGCATTAGGTATAATTGAAATTAAAACAGGTGCCCTATTGATTATTGTGAAATTGTCTGTTTTGCTTATGGTTTTAAAATTATAATAAGAATCATTGCAGAAAACAAGGTAATTAAATGTTCCTGGTGAGCTAAAAGACCTATTATCCTCATATAGCAGGGAACTATGATTAAAGATCATATCCACTGGCTCATTATACTCACCTGTTAGGTTAAATCTAATATTACAATATACCAATGTTCCATTAATGGGGTTACTATAAGCAGTATCACTAAGATTAGCAAAAAAGGTTGTATCATCATTTATATATTTTGTAATATTGTCTGTTTGGTCCCATATATCTAATATTACGGTTGCATTTTCAGCAGCAGAATATGAATATAAAAAATTTGTTACATTAAATATTAAGTTTCCATTAGAATAACTTATTATTGTGCAATTTGTAAGGTTACGCTGTGGACTTGAGCAATCCTCTCCATCTGCTAATATTTTTGGTTGTATAAAACTCAGATTATATAATGTTAAAATTGCTGATCTGCTTAGGCATGGCAGTGCATCAATAGATAGATTAAGGCTAATATTATTGAATGAAATGTTGATATTTGAATCAAGATCTGCATCATCAAAGTTTATTATCTGGTTAGAGAAATTTATCAACCCTTTGTTTGGAATACCAATGGTTGCATTTTCTATTACTGTCCAGTCCCCTAGTGTTAAGGGATCTGCAAATTCTGAGAAATTAGTTGTTAAATTATTCTTGAAATTATCCCATTTTGGCTCAACATCAATATTATTGATTGAAAAAGTGGAGTTAGACCCATCACTGCTAAAGAGATCCGGGCAGATAGAATCATTGCTATATACACTTGTAAATACTTTATAAATGCAATTTCCATCAGACACATTTATAGTGGTGTCCCAACTATGGTTGTAATACATATCACTATCATCTATATCTATTCCAACAAAGGTCCAGATGCCATCTATCTCATCTGCATAGTAAAAGGATGTATTAATATTCTCATACTCATTCCTTTTGCTTGCAGTTGCATTTACATCTATTATTCCACTTATTACTTCTCCTCCATCTGGATAAAGAATTGTTACTGAGGGAGGGAGTCTTCCTATGCAAAAAGTAATTACTGCTGTATTCAAAGTATTACCAGTTATTTTAGGTAACTTAAATGGGGTTTCTGCATTTTTATAAACAATAAAATTAAACCCTATAGATGTAAGCATGAATAATATTAGTAATAAGGCAATTATATTATTTGAGAGATGTTTTTTGCTTTTTATTTCTCTCCAGCCGTTTTCTCTTTCCTTTTTTATTTTATTATTATTCATTTATCCTCATGAATTTTTGAATAGAATATTTAACCTGCCATGTTTGCAGAAACTCTTTTAGTTCATTTAGCTTATCTATTGGAATCAGAACATTGTTCCTTCCAACAGCACATCCATTTAATGAATCCAAGAAGCCTTGCTGTCCTTTTCTCCCCTTTAATGCATAACCAAAAAGGGTTTTTTTAGAATGGTCAAGTGTTTTTAGGTCATATGTCAACAAAATAAGAGTTTCTACGTTGAGTGCTTTATTTATAAACTTATTTCCCTTTATGCTAAACCCATTTTGAATCAGTCTTAAGTAAAGACTATCTTTAAATAAGTTGTCAGCCATCAAAAAATTAATATTAACCCTTGCTTGTTTTTTATTAAAAATTCCTTTTACCTTAAGAAGGATATTTTTAGTATGGTTGTTATTATCCTTAAAGACTATTGTCAAATCAATCTTACTTGTTTTTTCTTTTTCACTACATCCTAACAGAACTACATCAACAACATCTTTTTCCCTGCAGATTTCCTTTAATTGCTTTATTTCTTTTTGAATATCTGAAAACATCTATTGTTTATTATCAACATAACTCATATATAAACCTTTTGTTGTTGATTATCAACTAAGATTATTATAATTAGATACAATAGAACATTCAAATAACTCTCTTAAAAACAAACCTTGCCTTTCCAGTATAGTTGCCATAGGCTGCATTTCTTGGGGCAGTGGCTGAGAATGACAGCTTTTTTTCTTCACCTGGTTTGAGAACAAAGTAATTTTCTGATACAGAAACCCAGTTTGCAAAGTTGCCATAAAAATTAATATAAACCCTTAAAGGATAATCCTTTTTATTTGATATAAAAATATATCTTGTGCATGAGCTCCCTGTAGGTGTAATCATACCAAAAGTTAATTTTTCAGTATTTACATCAAAGCCAGTGTGGTTTCCTACTATAAGATACATATCAAATTCTCTTACATTCTTTATTACATAGAATGAGTAAAAAAGAATTGTAGTTGTTATACTTATTAGTGCGATAACAAGCAACAAGATAAAGATATGATTTTTTTTCACTGTAATCACCTCTTTATGTTCTTTTTTTTCCTAGTCAACTTATTTTTTTCTTTTCCTTTCCTATTCATCCAAATAATATCAATAATAATAAACAAGATAATAATTAATACTAATATTGTTGTTGTGCTAAATCTTATTATTCCTGGCTTTTCAACTAATGCTTCTTTTTTCTCAACAACACTGACCTTGCTTGTTTCTACTGTTGTCCTGTCTTCATAATAAACAGTTATCTCAGCATCATAAAAACCAATTTCAATATTATTAGTATCCCAATAGGTTGTTATTATCTTCTTCTCCCAAGGATCCAAGTTTATGTTGGGTGTCATAATAATACTATTGTTTATTTTTATTTCTCCATAAACATCTTTAATCTTATTACCCCAATCACTTTCTATCTCTATATCAAACTTATTTATTTTGTCTTTCTCGAACTCTTTTGTATGATTGATGATCTTAATGTTGAGTTCTCCTATCCTAAAATTTTTTTTATCTTCTTTTGTTTTGTCATCATAGTTAAGTGTTGCAACAACTTCATATACCCCTGCTTTATAGCCAACAGTACTAAGCTGTGCATGTAGGGTTTCTTCTGTATTAGACTTTAATGATTTCTCCTCTGTATAAACAGTTGTAAGCTTTTCATTATCTAAGTTATAGATATCTATTGCTGCCTTTATTTTGTTTATATCCTTTTCTCCAAAACTCTTTACTCTAACAGCAAAATTAACTGGCTCATTAAGGTTAACATCTGGAGCACTAAGCCACATCTCAACATATTTTCCTGGATTAAGAACATTTATAAGAATATAAGCTATAGCATTGCATGATGTTCCAACAGTGCCCCCTATTTTTGACTTATCAATTAACTCTTCTGCTACAATCCAGACCTTGTGGTGCCCTGACTTTTCAATCTTTTCTGGCAGCTTGATTATAACCTTAAATATCCTGTCACTGCTATTAGACATAATAGAAGTCTTGCTTAATGTTATATATTCTGATAGATATCCTGAAACAGAAAGCTTAACATCCATACTTGATGGCGTAACTGCAAAATTAAATGTTTTTTCTAGTCCTGGTTCAAAATCTATTTTATTATTATTAGGGACATGTATTCCTACTGCATATATTGGTTTAATAAGAATAAGACTTAAAACTAATAAAAGAACAAATACTATTATTCCCTTTGGTTTGATTATCATAGGATATCATGAAAAAAAAATTTTAAACTTGTATAGCTGTTGCAGTCATCACGTTTGTTTTGCTTCCAGGTGTTGCATCAGTTGCTATCTTAACCTCCACATCAAAGTGTAATTCATCATTTGAATTACCATAAAGGAAACCATTGCCAGTTTCGTTACATACTACTACTGGTGTTGTTGAGCAGGGTTGCCAATCACCTGGTGTTAATGCTAGTCCAGGAGCTGAGCCAGGTTCAGATTCACTTACATTCCATTGACACACTGGGTTTGTTCCTGCAATAAAACTAGTTGCATCTTTTTCCATGGTTATATTAAGTGTAACATTAAAGGTTCCAATATTTTCCAGGACAAGACCAGCTGTGTTTGGACCAAAGTCTGAGCAGTTTGTACCTATGGCTGCATCATAGCTGTTTAATATGCAATAGCTACTGATTATTGTTCCTGACCCCCAATCAATAGTATCTATTGTAAAATTAACCTGCACTACTCCTTCTATGTTAAGCTGTACAATAGCCGTTTCTGGAGCACCAGGAAGGAAGCCAGTTATAATTGGTATCTTTACACTGGCAAGCCTGTTAAGGCTGATTAATGTTCCCCCTAATGAAATTATTATTGCTCCAATCAGTAAGATTACCAATGTTTTATTTGATATCTCATCCATTTTTATTTTCTTTATTTTATTTCAACCTTGATATTTGTATTATCTTTTACTTGTTCCTGTGGCTCTTTTACTGTAAATTTAATATTTCCCTCTATTACCCCAACTGTTTTTTGAACAGGTGATACATCTTTTACACTAATAGATTCCAGAACAATCCATGTGCCTATTATTGAAACCAGAATTGTAAGAACAAACAAAACAGCGATTGTTGCCTTTGGAATATATTTTGCCATTTAAAACATCTTTTACTTTAACACTAATACCCAAATATGTATACTACTATATAAATATTTTGTTCTTTTTAAGATATATGTATACTCTTTTTATTTTTTTATTTTCTGCATATTAATATTTTTCTATCTTTGAGTTGATACTTTTTTGGTTTCTCAAATATTGTTGGATTAGTAATTTTTAGCTTAGTCATATAATTAAATTGTTATTTAGATAATATTAAGAAATTTATTTTAAAGTTATTATTAGTTATGGAT
>Ga0268276_1002558_pt1 | contig 15328 bp, 11 predicted proteins | sample saktaG_4_FD_190145 | JGI IMG/M metagenome (GOLD analysis project Ga0268276, IMG submission 190145) | Saline water microbial communities from Sakinaw Lake, British Columbia, Canada - sak_2010_1_5_45m | ecosystem: Environmental > Aquatic > Non-marine Saline and Alkaline > Saline ...
CCATCCACGCCGCGCGGCGCGGACTCCAGATCCCGGATGACGTTCTCGATCTCTTTGAGTTTCGGGCGTGGCAGCCTCAGCTGGCGTCGTTTTTTTTTCCGAGCGACGCGACGGCGAGCATGGTCGTCAGGCGGGCATGTTCCCTAGCAAGCCTTCTGTAGGCGTCTCCCGCCTTCTTCATCTTGCGCACGGACGCCAGATGCTCAGGCCGGATGCGCTTCCAGCGCTCCCGCCCGTCTTCCCCGCGGTACACGAACGTGTAGTGCTCGGGCGAGACGTACACGCTCCCGTCCTTGCGGATGCGGCGGTTCCGGTTCATCTTCACGGTGCCCTGCAGGGCGGGGCCAAGCGCCACGATCTCTTTCTCGATTTCGCGCAGGCGGCCCTCGATCTCTTCGGCTGAATGTCGCATAATAGGTGTCTCCTATAAGTAGAGACACCTATTTAAACACAAAAAAACCGCGCCCGAAAGGGAATTCTTCGCCTTCTTCGAAAAAACCGGCCATCAGCATTCAACTCTTTTCAATCGCACCCACTAGCATCCCATAGGCGGCACTATTCACCCTTACCCATGCGGAATTGCTTGGGTTTTTGAGGTCTGTTTTGAGGTTTCGGGTTGGAGGTTTTCCCGGCGCGGCCGGCCGATTCGCGTTTTCCTTGGGATTTACGGGCTTGCTGTCCCATAGTCGAACCGCCAGAAGTCGAAAAACGCCTGTAAAGGCGGGGGTTTCGCGGCTGTCTCACCCCGATTGGGCCGGGGTGCTGTCCCATAGGTTTTGAGGATGCCGACCAGATCGCGCTTCACCCACACCGCCGCGCGGACGACGCCCGCAAGGCGCGAAAAGCTGAGCGTCCAGCCCGCGACGTGGCGCATGAAGCGCAGCAGCAGGTGGACGAGCAGCCCCGTCCAGACCTGCCACCTGACCGCGTTCTCGTTGTACCCCACGAAGTCGTGTATCAGGCAGTTCTGCTTGAGTTCCTTGAAGAACAGTTCGATGGACCACCGAGCCTTGTAAAGTTCCGCGACAGTCCGCACGCTCCAGTCGAGGTTGTCCGTCAGGAAGACCATCTCCATCGTCTTGCCGTCCACCTCGACACGCGCGGTCACGCGGCGCAGGGGAAAGGGGTAGAGCCCCTTCGAGCGGGCGAGGACGGGGTCGACGATTTCGTCCGCAATGACGCTCACGTCCCGGCTTTTCGGGAGCTTCCTCACGCTCCTGAAGCGCATGTTCTTCTTCTGCCTGACCACGAAGAAGACCCCGCGTGCCCGCAGGCCGTCGAGAAAGCGGAAGTCCGTATAGGCGCGGTCGGCGACGCACACGTCCCCCGCCTTCAGGTCGGCGCAGAGCGTCTCCGCACGTACGGAGTCGTGGTGCGCTGCGTCCTCCACGACGGCGAAAGCGGGCAGGCGGCTGCCGACATCGAACCTCAGGTGCAGCTTGGCAGCCGCCTTCTTCCTGCGGTGCCGCGCCCAGTCGATGCAGTTCAGGCTCAGCTTGATGGTGCTGGAGTCGATGGCAAAAATTCCGCGCTTCAGGCGGGCCAGAAAGCCTTTGTGCTTCCGGTACTCCCCAAAGCCCGGGCAGACGCTGACCAGATGGTCGAAGACCTCCCAGTACAGCCGCTCGGCCATGTCCGCGTCCCTGCGCCGGTTCGCGTTAGAGAACGTGTTGCGTTTAGGCGGCTCCGCACCCCGGATGTTGCGCCACTCACTTTCGTGGACGCGTGCCGCGTCCACGATCCCGTTGAGGCTGCCGCAGCCCGCGAGCTGCCCGTACATCAGGGAGACAACATGGCTCACGGCCGACCACTTGCGGATGTCGAGCTTGTGCTCGTCCGCCAGCCGCTGGATCATCCCGGAGGGAATCCATTGGACGAGCTGCCGCAGCACGGTGTACACTGTCTTCGTCGGCTTTGGGGGCGTGCCCCCGAGCAATTGGGGTATTAGTTTTTTCATGTGCCTGTAGGCTACAGGCAAGCGGCTCCGAAGCCGACACTTTTTTGGAACACTTTTTTGGGTTGACTGTTTTCACCCCCCCCCGCATAATGGATGCCAATCATGGGAACCGGAATGTTTCCGGGTTAGCCTATGGGATGCTAGTGGATCTTTTTAGAAAACAAGGAGATTGGTATGAGACAAAAAATATTGTGTGTTGCAGGGTTGGCGGTATTGTCGGGCCTGTTGGCTTTTTGTGCGGACGGCACCTGGAGCGCGGCGTCGGGCGGAAACTGGAGCGACTCCAGTAAGTGGCTTAATGGTGTCATCGCCAACGGCGATAACAGCGCCGCTGTGATGCAGACCGGATTTGCCGTGACGCCTGATCAGGATGTTTCATTGCACTCTCTTACGGTTAACACTTACAGTTTCAGCCTCAACCTTTCATCCGGAAACCTGTTCACGATGAAGAACAGTCCTGTGATCGAAGTTGATCCATTCCCCATCCGCGCACTCTCAATCAGTTTCAACCAGCCAGTTACCGGCGATGGCGGTGTCCTGACCATCAAAGGCGGCAACATCAACCTTGAAGCGTCGTCGGCTATCACCAATTTCTCTTGTGTGGACCTGAAGGGGGTGGCCATTCTGTCACCTCGTTATTCAAGGCCTGTTACGGACGGGGATCTGCGTATGATCGACAGCCGGATCAATAATAATTCGCAGCAGAATACGGGTTTTTTGGTTGCGGGCGGGAAGCTGATCGTCGGTCCTGGACAGAATGTGTTTCGTACGGGTTATACGGAGGAAATGACGATCCCTGCGGTGATCGAGCGCGAAGCGCAAGGCACGCTGCAGTTTACACTTCCAAGTGATATTCATATGTTCCTGGCCGACGCGCCGGCGCTGACGAATGCCGAGGGCCGTTTGCCGACCTGGATGTTCGTGGACAACTCCGGTTTTTACAGATTCTCCACCCACACCGCAACTGAAGGCATCTCGGCTTTTTCCATCACGAAATTCGATCTCGCGACCGCAACGGATGCGGACACCGTGAGGGTCACCAGCGATGTGACGCTTGCCGCAGATACGGCTGTCGGCGCGTTGCAGGTTTCCTCGACCTTGAGTTTTCCAGGCCAGACGCTGACCCTTGGCGCTCCCGACATGCTTGGCACGTTGATGCTTGATACCAGCCTGAACAACAGTCTTGGGTCTTTGACTTTTACGGGGTCTGAAGGTCTCGTTGTGGCGAATAATTCCGTTTCGGTGGCACCGCGGATCACGGGACCGATGGCGCTGAGTGTTCTGGCCGGCATGGATAACATTAACAGGACAATCAACGACACGCTCCTACTGAATAATACGGCGAACGACTTTTCAGGTGGGCTGCACGTTCTGGTCGGCACGGTGAGTTCAACCAATGATCCTGCTGCATTCGGCCCCGGTCCTATCTACGTCCGCGGGCAGGTGGGAACCTATACGGAGTCGACTACGACCGAAAGGATCGCTTTTGGCGGACAGCTCCATCTGCAGAAGGGGACGCTCACAAACGAGCTGTTTCTCGCGGGAGCTGGATCAAGATATGCGCTTGCCGCACTGCGCCTAGGCTCTGACACAAAAGTTGAGTCTTCTATTACTCTGACCGATGCGGTCGCGATTCGTTCGGATGCGGGACGGGCAGAAATCTCCGGCTCTATTGCGGGCGATTATTCGGTTCGCCTCTGGCCTGACGTATCAGGTGTGTTGGTTCTTTCAGGGGCAAGCTCTTACACAGGTGGAACGATGATCGTGTCACCTGTTGTGGCCGGGACAGTCCCTGGCGTTGTTCAGGTTGTTTCCTCGGATGCGTTCGGGACTGGACCGGTTCTGAACGACGGCACACTGGTGTTGGATTTCAGCAACAACTCCTTCTCCACTCCGTTGACCGGTAGCGGGACGTTCATGCAGACCAATAATACAACGGTGACCTTTCAGAATACCGTTTCGCAGGGGACCCTTTTTGTAGACAAGGGAACCGTTGCGGTGAACGGTGCCACCAACTCTTTCGGCATTCTGTTTGGACAGGACGGACAGATCCAGGCCGCGACCGACACGGTCGTCGTGCTCGGCACCGACTCTTCTCAGACCGGCATCTTCTACGGATCCATCGCGGATGGAGCCGGCACGGTCAGCCTCGTTAAGCGCGGCACCAACACGCAGGTGCTTGCAGGAACCTCCTCCTACACCGGCGAGACGATTGTGGAGGCGGGAACGCTTCGCCTCGGAGGTGATTTCTCGACCGAAGCGTTGCCGACTCTTTCGGTCACCCCCTCGCTTGCGCTTGATGCGGCCAACCGCAACGCGAGCGTTACAACCAATGCGTCCGGTGCTGTTACGGCGTGGGCCAGCAAGGGAAGCGTGTCGGCCACCTTCACACAGAGCGATCCCGCGATGATGCCGGTCTACGACTCGCAGGCGATGAACGGTCTTGGCGGCATCCGTTTCAGCGGCGTCAATAACGGTGACGGTACCGCCGTCACCAATCGCCTCTCCTGTTCGGCGTCCGGAGGCATCATACAGCAGACGATTTACGCTGTGAGCCATCCGACCGCACAGCGGACTTACGGCGGACTGATCGGTTCAACCGGGGCCGACAACGGTATCCGACAGAGCCACGGAGAGAGCTGGGATACCGCATTCCCTAAATGGGGTGTGACTGGTATCGAAAACTTTGCGATTAACGGTATTGAAGGAACGAGAGATTTCTTGTATGCCGCACCGCATCTGCTGCGGACTGCAGTTGATACGGTTCAGAATATCGGCTCAGCTCTTTCGGTGGGACAGTACTTCGACACCTCGGCTGAATATCCACGGGCGCTGACCGGCAGCATTGGCGAAATTCTTATGTATCCGCGCCATCTGACGCCTGAGGAAGACAGTATTATCACGAGTTATTTGATGAACAAGTGGAAGCTCGGCGCCTATGTTGCTCCTTTCCAGATTTTGCCGGAGACGACGGCAATGACCGTTCGTGAGGGTGCGGTTCTTGATTTCAACGGAGTCAGCCAGACCTTTGCCTCGCTCGTCTGTGAAGGAACCCTGCGTAACAGCAGCACGAACCTCGTAACCATTACATTCTCATCTGGAAACATCTCGGGAACAGTCGAGGGACGAATCAATTTCGTCAAGGTCGGCAGCGGTGCGCTTGAGATTTCCCAGCCGGAGAATGCCGTCTTCAGCGGAAAGATGACCGTGACCGATGGTTCCGTGACGCTCAAGAGCTGGCGTTCCGAACAACTGCCCGATATTTCGGGGTTGACTTTCCATCTGGATGCGGCCCGCATCGAGAATCTTGAAACCAACGCGCAGAACGAAGTTGTCACCTGGAGGAACACCGGCGTCGCCGGCGGCGATTTCGTCCGCGACACCGGTACGCCCGCCACCACTCCGCCGACCTACAGCGCAACCGCTTTCGGCGGACGCAAGGGCGTCAAGTTCAACGCGACGGAAACAACCGTCACTAACCGTCTCAGAAATACTGTCAATACGATTGGCCGGACGTTCTTCTTCCTGACCCAGACGGATGCTTATACGACATGGAGTGGAATCTTCGGACCGCGCAATTCAGACTATGGTATTCGCCTCAGCAACGCAACAACCTGGAGTCCCTACCGGACCGGGGATGTAGATGGGTTCGGATACAGCACGAACTACTTCATTAATGGCGTTGAGAATGTGACGAGTTTCCAGGTGGGTGAGCCTTATATCTTCACCGCACGAGCCAATCGTGACAACTGGAATAAGCAGTGGACTCTAGGAAATCACTATAATTGGACTGGCGGTATCGAGTCCAGGGGATACAACGGTCTCATGGGCGAGGTCATCGGCTACAGCCGGCTTCTCACATCGGCTGAGCAGCAGAGCGTCGAGGCGTATCTGGCGCGCAAGTGGATGGGAGTCAAAACTGCAGAAAACAACATCTTTTCCTCGGACACTACATTGGAGCTCGGACCCTCGGGCACACTGGATCTGGGGCAGACGGCACAGACCTTCGCCGGACTTACCGGTTCGGGAGGTTCGGTCACGAACGGAACGACGACGCTCGGCGGCACGCTTGAAGTGACCGTCGAGGATGGAAGTGTGACACCGTTCTACTTCAGTTCGATTATTCTGTCGGACGGATTGAAAATCGTCTTCAAAAACGGGGTTCCTGCCAATGGATCGGTGATACTTGAAGGTGGTAGCGTCACAGGGGATATCACCACATTCTCCCTTCCGTCCGGATTTTCCGCGAGTTTGAGCGACAACAAGCTTGCCGTTTTCCGCGGCACGCTCATCCTGGTGAGGTAATCGTTAGTTTGCGGATTCGGTCTCGCCCTGCATGAACGCGTTTCATGCGAGGGCGTGGCATAGGGGTTAAGAGCTTGGTTCCTCCTTCGTCAAGACTCCGGCGTGACATGTTGATTGCCTATAAAGGACTTCAACGATGAACAGGAGGGAAATAAAGATGAAACAGACACGCAGGCATTTTTTTAAAAAAAGCAGTTTATTTGCGATAACAGCGGCAGTGGCTCCGCAGGTGATCAAGGCGGAGACGCTGGGACTGAACGGCGGTACTGCGGCTAACAGCCGGGTGAACATTGCGCTGCTGGCAACCGGCAACCGGGCCCGTTCCTGCGCACCTTATTTTCGTGACAGCCGGGTAGCGGTGACAACGCTCTGCGATCCTAACAGGCAACGGATTGCGCAGTATAAGAATTTCATAAAGAATCAGCTGAAGCAGGCGTTCACTGGAAAAGAGATTCAGGATTTTCGCGGGGCGCTGGTTGATAAAGATGTGGATGCGGTGCATATCACCACCGGCGACCACTGGCACGTTCCGATGTCGCTTGCCGCCGCCCGTGCCGGTAAGCATGTCTATTGTGAAAAACCGCTGGGCCTCTGCATTGAACAGTGCCTAGCGGCCAGAGAGATTACGCAGAAGCACAAGCGCGTGTTTCAATACGGGACTCAGAACCGCTCGCTCACCCCGGTGCGTATGGGAATCCAGCTGGTCCTGAACGGAACTATCGGCGAGTTGAAGAAGGCGTACATCTGGGCCCCGCAGGGTGCCAGCGGCGGGTCGGCCACTCCGGTGCTGCCTGTGCCGCCGGACTTAGATTATGATCTCTGGCTGGGTCCGGCCAAAGAGGAGCCTTTCTGTCATGACCGCTGTATACAGCAGGGCGGGCGTAACGGTATCTTTCATATCAATGATTACGCAATCGGGTTTATTGCCGGGTGGGGTGCGCATCCGGTAGACCAGTTCCAGTGGTATGCCGACCGGGCCGGTCTGGGAATACCCGTGGCGTATAAGGGTAGCGGGATCCTTCCTGAAGAGGGCTTGTTTGACACCCTTACGCATTGGGATGTGGAGTGTGTTTATGCCAATGGCATGCAGATGAATTTTATGGACACTGTGACGTATAATAAGCACCGGGATGCCGGTGAAATCCCAGCTGTGAAAGCCGGCCACGGCTCCATGTTTATTGGCGAAAAGGGATGGATCAATGTGCATCGCGGCGGCTGGGATTTCAGCTCAGAGGAGATTCGCCAGCATGCCAAAGATGAGATGAAGATCAGGCTGAAGACGAGTTCCAACCAGCACCTTAACTTTGTGGATGCGGTGCAGGGCAAGGCTGAGACAGTCAGCGATCTTGAGTCCGCTATCAGGTCGGACTGCATTTGTCATCTTTCGAACATTGCTGTTCGTACGGGAAAAGAGATCACGTGGGATCAGAAGACGGAGAGCATTACCGGCGATGATCAGGCAAAGGGCATGATGAAGCGGAAAATGCGTTCGCAGTATGATTTAAGTCTGACGGCTTAGAAGGTCCGTGCTCCTTCTTTGGCGTGCTGAAGCCGATGAATGGGGTTTCCGGAGTTTTGAAGTGATCATGTATTTCTCTCTTTCCGTTTTCGCATCTTGCCTGCTGGTTTTTGGCCTGACTTCTGCATGTGCTGGAGAGGCATCGGCACCCACATGGCTAGGGCCGACGTTTCTTGAGGCATCCGGTGCCTGTCAGGGGCGTCCCGGCGGTCCCCTGTGGGGAACGGCGCTCTCGTGGGACCGCCATGACCTGCACTGGCATGCGTGCGAACCGCGACCGGGCGAGTGGGATGACGCGTATCTGAAACAGTTCGGCGAGCGGGTTCTGGCGCAGCGCAAAGCAGGGGTTACGGTGTTGCCGGTGCTCGGCTACAACGCGTCCTGGTCCTGGGACCGCAGCCAGCGTGTGCTTGTTTACGGTAAGATGCGCCGGACCTTTGTGCCGCTGGGTGGGGACCGGTTCGAGCTTCTGACCGAGACGCAAAACGGCAAGGGAGCCTGGCTGGAGGAAAAGCGCGAGGCGGTGGAAGGAACGCGGCAGTGGCCGCTGGCGGCGGAGCATGTGGCTGCGTGGGAAGCCTATGTCCGGCGCAGCGTCGCCTTTCTGATGGCCCCGCCGTATAACCTGACGACTTTTCAGATCTGGAACGAGGCACATCCTGTGAGCGGCTTCTGGGAGGGGGATCTGGATACGTACATGACCCGCGTTCACCTGCCGGCAGCCCGGGTCATCCGCGAACTTGGCGGCACAGTTGTTTACGGCGGCTGGCCCTGCTGCGGCAGCCTGAAGGAACTGACCGCGTTGCTGGACAAACATAAGGCGTGGTCGATGCTCGATGTGGTCGATGTGCATTACTTCGGCTTGAACGCGTTTGAACACCTGCGCCGGGAGGCGGCAGATCGCGGTTTTCCGAAGATGGGGGTCTGGCAGACCGAGGTCTGTTTTGATACGCAGCCGACTTATGTCAGCACGGTCTATCCCCGTTTTCTGGCCTGGGCTCTGCAGAACGGGTGGAAAGATCAGCCGGATCGCTATAAACTCTTTTTCTTTGCTTATTGGTCACCGGATGACCCGAAAGCTTTCGGCTACCGGAAGACCCTGCTGTCCAGCGAGCGGCTCAGTCCACACGGTGAGAGCCTGCGGACGCTGGGCGCACTCTTTGGCTGTAAAACGATCAGGATTTATACCGGGGTCCGTTCCGATCCTGCGTTGCCGATGGGGCTTGACGGCAGGAGCTCTGCGCTTGAGGCTTTTGAAGTGGGAAAGCGGATCATCATTGCGGTGCAGTGGGTAGACGGCTCCGTTCTTTCGCGCGAGTCGCTGAAGCTTATTCTGCCTGACCAGATGGCTGGTGAGGTCGCGGGTGTCGAGCGATGGGAGGCGGTCGGATGGCGCCGCACGCTGGAGTTCAGCGTTGCAGGCGGGTCTGGCGGTCAGGGTATCGAAATCACAGTGCCCATTCTTGACCGTACCGATTTCCGCTGTAAGGTACGTGACTCCGACTGTCAGCAGCACGGGTTGTACGTCGTCGTGACGCGGAAGTAGTGTTACAGTAAGCGCTTAACAGAGATGGAAAAATCACGCCCGGCTCCGGGGGAATATCCGCAGGGGAGAGAATCTGATAAGGGGATGAGATTAAGTATGAATAAAAATACACGGTTTGTAATCACGCTGGCTGCCATCCTGATCAGTTCAGTTTCAGACACTGTGCTTGCAAAGGAGCACGCTGCTGCCACGGATCTTCTGACGGGGTCTGAACGGCATCTTGCCCGTGTTGTGAATGTGCTTAATGGAGCAGGATGAGTGTTCCTGCTCCCTTCTTGATAAAAAGACCCTCTGATGAATCGGCATCGGCAAAGTTCTGGTCAATGACGATGTCATATCCAGCAGAATCGATGGTCAGACCTGCGTTACCCAGCGCAGCCAGATTAAAATCCTCTAACAGGTTGACGGATGCAGAGATGTTGTCAGCGAGCAAAGTGCCTCCATTGGCATAAAGCTCGGACTGGCCTGATGCATCGCCGGTAACTTTTCTCGCAATTAACTGGCCTCCATGTAACTCTAACCGGCCCGTTCCGCTGTCGGCTCCGACAGTGAAGTCGCCATCAACGGTCAGTGTTGAATCGTCCCGTATTGACAAAGTTCCGTCGCTGCCGCTGTATCCTCCTATCAGCAGGTCGCCTCCGATATAGGTTGTTGATTGGTCGGTCATATCCATGGAGGCAACTGAGTTGTTGCCCCGTGCAATTGCCAGGTTGCTTGCTGCCGAGAGCGATGCGCTCTCCGCCATGCTGACTGTTGCGGCTGATGAACTTGTGTAGGCAACATCGATATATGTCCCCGCACTCAGCGACCCCGTCCCGCTAAGCTGTAAAGATGCTGATGAGCTGCTGTAAGGGGCGGACATCAGGATTTGGTTTTCAGTATTAACGGCTCCGTCGCCGCTGATGGACAGTTCCCCATAGGAATCGGCTTTTCCTCCGCCGATATAGAGAGTGCCGGCGGGCAGTGATAGCTGGCCTCCTGTCACCTCGACTATGTTGGTATAACCTGCATTGCTTGCTCCTTCACCTATCTGCAACCCGTTGTATATTTCATGGTCTCCACCTTCAAAGCGCATCAGGTGTGGTTTTCCGTTGCCGCGAAGACGCACACCGTTTGCCCTGAAATGAGAGCCAGGTTTGAAGATAATGATGCTGCGTGCCGTTGAAGCTCCTGTAATCAGCGAGTGGCCTGAATATTTTACGCCTCCCGGATCATAGAGATTGAGCAGCCCCTGATCAAGTGTGTTGGTTATCACTGCAGAGGCGATTAAAAATGTTGAATGCAGAAGGCTGATTTGCGGTACTGACGGTGTCTGGCAGGCATCGGGGCACCTGTCGTTTATGGCGTGCGGCGGCAAGAGGTACCCCGTGCGACGCCGCTTTCGTTGTTGCACGGGCCGGAAAGCGGTGCCGCCCTTCGGTTGTCACCGCACTCCAAGCTGAGCCTCCAACCGCTTTCCTGCAGCTAAACTTCAACACACATAAATTGCGCCCGGGCCGGTACGATTACGTGAACTTTTAGTGCGGTCAATCTGCCCGATAACTGGTACATTCATGTTGAACTGACTTTAGGGATTGTCAGTTTCACCTATGCGGTACACGCAGAAGATGCTGATGCTGGGCCGGCAGTTGCTTTCAGAGAGTGACCTCATCGGTTGTGCCCTGCCCATGATGCTTGCCCTTCGCGATAAATTGGAGGATACGCTTCTGATTGGTGTGCTGAACGGCACGGAGATCATTGTGTTGGAACAGGCGCCGGGCACGCAGCTCTTCCGCTTTTGATGGTGGACAGTATGGACTGAATGGACCCGGTGGACAGGGTGGGGGTTCGTTTGTGCTCACTGGAAGGACAGGAAGGGTTAACCAGAGGAAAAACGATGAACATACTTGATCAATTCAGATTGGACGGAAAGGTCGCTATCGTAACCGGTGCTTCCCAGGGGATCGGTAAACGTGTGGCACTGGGTTATCTGCAGGCCGGTGCCCGGGTGGTGCTGGCGGCGCTCGATGATGAAAACCTCTCAGCGACGCAGCTTGAGTTTGAGCAGAGCTATGCAGGATGCGTGCTGGCCGTGGCGTGTGATGTTACTTTGCAGGACTCGGTAGACAGCCTGGTTTCCGCTGTGCTGGAGAAATGGGACCGGATTGATGTCGCGGTCTGCAATGCCGGTATCGTGACGCTCAACGGTCTGGATGAGATGCCTCTGGAGGAGTTCGAGCGCATCATGAAAGTGAATGTCAGCGGTGTTTTCCTGACAGCACAGGCCTGTGCCAGACAGATGATCGCCAAGGGTGAAGGCGGCAGCATCATCGTGACCGCGTCCATGTCGGCCAGTGTGATCAATACCCCGCAGAAGATCGGTCACTACTGCGCTTCCAAAGCCGCTGCAAAGCAGCTGACCAAAGCGATGGCTGTTGAGTTTGCGGAACACAACATCCGGGTGAACTGTGTGAGTCCGGGGTATATCATGACCGAGCTGGTGGAACCCCTGACCGATTTCCATGCGTTGTGGAAACCGCAGATTCCGATGCGGCGCCTAGGTAAACCCGAAGAACTGATGGGGCTCTACCTCTATCTGGCCAGTGACGCATCCAGCTACATGACCGGCTCGGATGTGATCATCGACGGCGGCTTTACGAGTGTGTAGAAGAGGTAGAAGAGGTTGAAACAGTTAAAGCGGTTGAAGGGTGAAGTTGAATGATGACCTTGAAAGAAATCGCCGCGATGATCGATGTCAGTGCGGTGCGTGCGGACAGTCCGCTTGAGGATATCCGGCAGTCGGCTGAGATGGCGATGCGCACCGGCTGTATCTGCGTTTTCGCCCTGCCGGCTCACACACCGTATCTGATTGATCTGCTGGCTGGCAGCAGCACCTTCGCTGGCGGGGTGGTTGGCTTTCCAGGTGGAGCGGAAACAACCGCAATCAAGTGTGCGACCGCTGATGAACTGGTGCGCATGGGCTGCGAAGAGATTGATATGGTCAACAATCTGGCCTGGCTCAAGGCCGGTGAACAAGCGGCCTACATCAATGATGTCGGCTCCGTGGTGGCATCCTCAGGAGGAAAGCCGGTCAAGGTCATTCTGGAGTGTCACTGGCTGACGGATGACGAGATCGTGCGTGCTTGTGAGTGGTGCGTGGAGGCGGGAGCCTCCTGGGTTAAGACCGGAACGGGTTGGGCTCCGACGGGTGCCACGCTGGAGAACACCGCTTTGATGAAGCGTACCGTGGGGGATCGTTGTCGGGTGAAAGCCGCTGGCGGGGTGCGCAATCTGCAGACCCTGCAGGCAATGGCTGATGTCGGCGTGCGGCGCTTCGGAATCGGCGTTAAAACGGCCGCTGCCATCCTTGATGAAGCCGCCGGCGGGATTAGAACAACAATGACAGAGAATGACTGATGGTGCCGGGTGGCGCTTTGCTCCGACTACAGTGCGTCATTTAGCCGTGAGTCCTGCGTCACACGCTGCGAAGTAACTTAAGCCGCAACCAAATTAAAGGCTCCCCACTGCGCGGCCCTGTTCCTTCAATCCGCGTTCTGTGAGTACCCCTGCTGCATTAGACAAAAACACTGCGTGTTTTAACCAAAACAAGAAGGGCTTTCTTAAGCTGAGCACCCGGCGGAAAAAACATCCTTTTCTTAAAACGCGACAGCGCAAATTTGCGTTATGCCGCTGCGGATGTTTGTCAGAGTGCTGAGTTTTGCCGAACAGCAAATTTCGGCCCCCCGAGGGAGGCATTTCGTGGCCCGCACTCGCGGGACAAAGAAGCGGACACGCGAATTCAGTGCAGAGTTCTCTCCACGTGCAACCCGATAGAATATTTATTCATCGGGTTGTGCGGGGTGAGCCCGAAGTGCCTGTCTGTTGCAACGGTTTGTATCTGAGATGAAAAAGGAGGGGCGTTCCGCGACAGCGGGACGAAACACTGCGCTGAAGCTCGCGCGTGCAAGCTTCTTTAGAAATGCCTCCCTCAGCAGCGACAAGCAGCGCCGCCTTGTCCGCCGGTGCTCTTTGAGCGTAGGAGGAAGCCGGGCCTGCTTGATAAGCTGCCAACACTGAAAGGGCCCCGCCGTTCCGAATGAAACTCAACCCACTTCCACTCAAAAACTTACGAGAATAGTTGTTTGACTTTCTTGTTTTTAATGACAGGAGTTGAGAGAATAGCAACTAACGAACTAATGAACTAATTATGGCAACCATTCTTGCATATGATTTCGGGACGGGAGGGATCAAAGCCTCGCTCTATGATGAGCAGGGCCGGTGCCTTGCCGATGGATTTGATGCATACGAAACATTCTATCCCGCCTCAGGTTTTCATGAGCAGCGTCCGCGCGATTGGTGGCAGGCAACGGTACAGAGCACACGAAAACTGCTGACTGCCATGCCTGCGGGAGCGGCAGAGCAGATTGAGGTGATCGGCATCTCCGGGCACAGCCTGGGCGTGGTGCCCATGGATGCGCAGGGGCGGCTGTTGCGGGATGCCGTGCCTATCTGGTCCGATTCCCGCCCCGACACTCAGCCGGCTGAGTTTTTTACGCGTGTTCCTGAAGCGGCGTGGTACACCATGACCGGCAGCGGATTTCCCGCGCCGCTCTACGCCATCTTCAAGCTGATGTGGTTCCGCGACCATGAACCCGAGATGTTCAGCAGCATTCACAAGGTCCTCGGCACCAAGGATTATATCAACTTCCGTCTGTGCGGTGTGATGGCGACCGACCCATCCTATGCATCCGGCTCCGGTGTCTATGACCTTAAGAAGCGCATGTATTCGGAAACGCTGATCAACGCCTCCGGTATTCCAGCTGACATGATGGCCGGTATTGTTCCCTCAACCGAGGTTCTGGGAACGCTGACCGCAGCGGCAGCCAGTGAACTCGGGTTGCCGCAGCGTGTCAAAGTTGTGGCCGGGGGTGTGGACAACGCCTGCATGAGTCTGGGGGCCGGGGCTTTCAAAGAGGGCCGCGCCTACAACTCGCTGGGCTCCTCCAGCTGGATCGCGGTCTCATCCGCTGCACCTCTGCTGGAACCCGTCAAACGTCCCTATGTGTTTGACCATGTGGTGCCTGGACAGTATGTGTCTGCGCTGGCTATTTTTTCGGCAGGTTCATCTCTCTCCTGGGTGGTCGGTCAGCTCTGCCGCGATCTGAAGGCGCGTGCCGCGGCAGAGGGTGTCAGTGTGTACCGCCTGATTGATGAGGAGGCCTCCGCTGCACCGGTCGGGGCGAACGGGGTGTTCTTTAACCCCGCTCTGGCAGGGGGCAGTTCGCTTGATGTGACGCCTGAGGTGCGCGGTGCCTTTATGAATCTGGATCTGCGGCATACGCGGGCGGATCTGCTGCGTGCCGTGATGGAGGGTGTATCTCTGGGGTTGCGCACGGTGCTGGATGAACTGTGCGCTTTAACGCCGGTGGCGGAACCGCTGATTCTGGTGGGTGGCGGTGCGAACAGTCCGTTCTGGCGGCAGATCTATGCGGATGTGTATCATATGCCTGTTGTCAGGACACGGGCCGGGCAGCAGGCCGCAGCTCTGGGGGCCGCTGCCGTTGCCGGCGTCGGAGCTGGACTCTGGAAAGGCTTCGGGATTATTGATGAAATCTCCGCAGTGACGGATCGGAATGAGCCGGATGAAGAGCATGCGCGGCAGTATGAAGCGATTCTTGTCAGGTACAGGCAGGCTGCTAAGCTCCTGGGTACATGGGCGGGGGCGTGAGTCTTTTTGCCCGCGAACGGGGAGGAGAGAGTGTGGCCCGCAGATTTCGCAGATTGACGCAGATGGGATGGGTTGAGAGAGAGTTGCCCGCGAATGACGCGAATTGACGCGAATAGGGAGGGGAGATGGTTACGAAAAATCATTTTTGCAGATGAGGTGGTCACCTGTCAAAGTAAATGCTGTAGCGGTGCGAGCAAAAGAGGAATAGTTAGTGCGAGCAAAAGAGGAATAGTTAGTGCAAGCAAAACCGGACTCCGACGGTGCGCGGGCTCCTGTTTTGCGCCTACAGCCTGA